>OMLO01002256.1_pt1 | contig 15448 bp, 13 predicted proteins | sample 1674811 | NCBI WGS metagenome assembly OMLO01 (sample SAMN06265003, study PRJEB25207) | coral metagenome | isolation source: Coral host | place: Mexico:La Bocana,Puerto Morelos, Mexico | collected 2008-11-13 | reverse complement strand
TGTGTTGATGGTTCAGAAATCCTGCATGGATATGGATGTTTCCAAAAATAGTGGTACCCCCCAAATCATCCATTTTAATGGGGTTTTCCATTATAAACCATCCATTTTGGGGTAGGCCTATTTTTGGAAACACTCATATGGTAAATATCCCATTATTTACAAGGTTTTTTTATACAAGCTCAGGTGGTTAGCCGGAGTTCTTCCCCATTATCTATAAGGTTTTTTAAAATTACAAGTCAGGTGATTAGCCGGATTTCTTGCATTAACAGTAATTATTGGGGGAGCGGGCTAAGGACGATGTATTTTCTTTTTTCACTACTGAGGAGCGATTTGGAACCCCAGATTACTCAACATGGTAGAAAAGTTCAGTAGCAAAAGCCAACTCCCTGGTACCCTCCTGGGAACTATTTTCCATATCCCCTATACCAGCCGGCACTTCTGAGTCGATGATTTTCTAGCTCTCCCCAGGTGGGATATGGACTCGTTCCCTGGAGGGTGGTCAACTAATTACCTAACTTCCTACCAGGGATCATTACATGCAACCTTACACTTTACTCTTCCTGTCCAATAGTCTGATCATGGTTCAGTGGAGATTTGTTTCCCTGGGTCCGATGAGTTTAATTTAGTCTCGAAAAATGGGCCATTGTTTTAACTTTGATTGTTCTAAAAAGAGCAGCAAAACTCAATTTTGCAACTTTAGGTAATCAACTCCCTTGACTTTCTACTTTCAAGCGATGTAAGTTGATCGAAACATGATAAATGATCAAGCAAACTGATTTGGAATGTAACTTGTGAACTATATATACTCAGAAGCTAAAAATTATAGGCAGTATTTCACACTCACGAACTTGTTACTTGTTGCTTGTACTTCTACTATGCTTCCTGTTTGCTTCCTTGCCTACATCCTTACATCAAATCTATAGATTTACCTCAACAAATTCAATCATGAAATTCTCTTGATAGCTAAGTATATATATATATATATATTTATCGAAAGTTCATTTGTACTTCACATTCAACCAAAACTACCATGACAACATAGCCATGGAAAATCCACCATGTTGATAGTATTTACCAGGAAAAAACAGATTTTCTATGGCGACATGTTAGTTTACCGGAGGGTATATAGCTTTTTGGGGAGAAAGTCTCCATTTGCCGCTTTTTTCGTCGGAAAAAGGTGGCGATGTTAGTCAGATGGGCTCACGGACCGGAAGCATGGCCTCTTTGAGTGGCAGCACCTCCAGGAAGAGGTGAACGAACCGACGGTGATCCCTGAAATGAACCTCTGACGGAGCCAATGGGAATTACCCTATAGTTACCTACATGAATTGGTTGATTTTTATGGTAAATGTACGTGTAAATACTACCCGAGTTCATTAACATGGCTGGGCTGGAAAATCCACTTGAAGATGCATGTCCTATTGAAAATGGTGTCTTTTCCAATGTCATGTTTTCAGGGGTGTACACAACCGTTGTTTTTAAAAGTGGAGATGACATTTGCTGATTTTTGGTGTACGTATAGGAACTAAAACTTCATGAAAAGGAAAGTCAAAGTGATTCAAACATGAATGTGGTTGATGGTTGATGTGTGTATCAAAATATGTCCGTATCTACAGAATGATGTTTATATACCCTACGAACTGGATTGTGAAAAACCGTGGTTAGGGGGATAGAGAGTCCTACTTACCATCATTTTTTTTGCGTCCAACTAATCATCAATCATCCAAGTGAAAACCGTTTGCAGTTGAAAGGCGCTATATGGTGACAGATTTTCCGCTTGGATGGCAGTTTGGTAGGGAAAACAACCCATGTCATGAAATGGAAGTGTTACACGAAAACCATCCAACCAGATAGAGATTCACAATGAGATGTTCGGAGGATGTCAGGACTGAAGCAGGGGCTAAGAGGATTCATTCCTATTTAACAACCCAAAAATCACTAGGGGCAACTCCAGAGCTGCCACCTGTTTGTCGTTTTTTGCTGTTTTTTCCAGTTTGGAAGGATATGAAAAGAAGAATTGTATCACCCATGGGTGCCACGCAGGTGTGTTTTTTTTGGTTGATATTTGAATGTGTTTTCACTGTATTCAGGTAGCATGCATTTGCACTATATAGACCTATATAGCCACTATGTATAAATCTTTGAATTACCAGGTATGTAATGTATTCCTGGATTTCAGGAATAAGCAGTTGGTTCTTTCAACAAGTTCCTTGAAATAATCATGTTGCTTAGATGAAAAGAGTGTTGGGTCGTAAAAGAATAAGGTACCTGCGGTACCTGCATCTTTATACCAGGTGGTTGCAACTCAAAGTTTTTTTTATGTTCATCCCGATTTGTGGGTAGATGATGCATTTTTTTCAAATGGGTGGTTCAACCGCCAACTATAGTATACTAGTTCACCCGACCTTTACCTTGTTTGTGAAGTCAGTCGCTTTTTGTTCGGACATGTTTCTGAAGACACATCAAACAAAGTCTGACGGATGGAGAAGTTGAATGGACATCAACAATCCCACCACGTCTAATTTCCCTTACATCGAAATATTATTTTTGGAAGTTGGCAAGAGTCCTTTTGTAGATGATGTTACCTGTCAGAAGATATCACTATCCTTAGGAACTTCGTTGGAACTTATAAGAAGATGGATTGTTTTTGCTGTAGGATGGGTGAAGTAGTTTTGAAAAGGACAACATGTTTCACAAATATCCCATGCGCCGCGGTTGTTTTTTACAATGTTTTTAGCCGTTCCAAGTTGGTCAAGCAGACTTCGTACAATACATCGTCTACGAGGAGTGAAGTTAAGAGTAAGTTCACCAAGCATTGCAGTAAGTAGTACCAAAAATGGAGGAATCCTCACCGTGATACAAGCTGTATTAGGATACGGCTCATGAAAGGGAATCCCGACCCCCATCAGTGCTTCTGCCATGAAATCCCCAGCAAATGTCACGTTCCCATATCCATGGTGATTTTTCATGAAGGATCCCTTTATGAAGGGACCCCACCCTGATCAATGACTTATAAGGTACAGTGCCTCAATTGTAGGTACCTGAATCCTTTGGTAATAACTTCCCTTTCTTAGTCGTCAACTCCTCCAACCATCGCCCCATGATGAATGCACAGAAAAAAATAGGGTACGACTTGGAAAACCATAGTTAATGTCCTAAGTTTTTAGGATTTATTTATTGTCAGATGTTTATATGCAATCTAGTTTATATATATATATGATATATTGGTATCACATCTATACATCTTATATCGATGTATTTCACCAATTTCATCACATCAGATTCATTCCAGAAACCCAAACAAAGATTTGTTTTTACCGAATCTATCGGATCGCCCTTTTTGGGAGGCTTGCCTCGACGGTTCCAAAGGTTTTTGCTGCTTGGTTTGCAACCTGTGAGTTTTGAGAAGCAGCAAAAACACAATGTAGGTTTTTCATTATACATTCAAAGTTGGTCTTTGTTTGAGCAGAAACGTGGGATATGTTGGATATATCATGTTCTTTTATTGTGATCTCTGATTTTTCATCCATCATATAGATAGAAAAAAACGAAGACCCTTCAGATCCGGAAACCCAAAAAAAAACGGGAGCCCCAAACGGTTCTCCAGGCCGAAGATTTCGTTCCAAAAATTCGCATCGATCCATCTCTCTTGGAGCAGGTCATCACCGGAAATCCCGAAAGTGCCAATTTGGACGTGGTGCCCCCGGGGGGCATTTTTTTGGTAGACATTCCTGGCGAGCCAAAACCGAAACGTCATATAGGATGATTGACTATAGGGTTGTAGAAACCACCACCTGAAACGCAAGGTATGTATAGGTTCCATGAAACCATTCTCAGTTGATCGGATTCCATAGGATTCCTAGGGTTTGAAGATGGACAAAACTGGAAGATGTCCACGGCTGAACAAACCCTGACAATAATACACCCAATTGGAGAGGGAAAATCATCTTCCAAACCATCATTTTCAGGTTCTATGTTAATCTTCGAGGGTGTACGTTCGGACTTTTTGAGATGGGGTTTGGGATGATACTTATGGGTATTTTTTGGTGCTGGAGTATGAAGTGTTCTCTTTAAAGATTGCTGAAGCGTTGGTTTTTGGTTACATATTATTTATCTTTTTTGCACATCCAGATGGAAAAGTTGGACATGAACCGTACATCGGGATGGTATTTTTTTTAAATCATTGTTCTTCCAAGTTTACTAACAGTCTACTCCCTTGGGCATCTTAGGGACATTTATTGAAGGTGCCGACCCCGGGAGATGGTGCTGAGCATATTTTGTTTCAGTGGCAGTGCCAATTCCCAACGAATTCACAAATTGAAATTTTGTACAATGCTGGGATGGCAACAGGTACGAGAAGAACTTACGAACAGGGGCTTTACGGAAGGCCCATTTATGGGTGTGGGATGAGGGAAGGTAGTTCAGGAAAAAGGCTGACCTATCCATGACTTAGGTCTACTTAGCTGAAAAATATGTCCGTTATGTGTCGAACATGTGAAGCATACCATAATCATTTGATTGCCAGCTTTGACTGGTTTGCAACTATATCCGGGGGATGACATTGAAGAAAGACTTGCAAGGAGAAGATTTTTGCTTTACCGTTCTTTCATACAAAGCTTTCGGAGTCCAAGCATTTCGGGGGATACTTTTTTGGCGACGGTTTCAATGGATGTGTGTATCTAACCTCTCTAAAACAGGGTCCGGTGCCTTTTCTTCGAGCGAAGGGATATTTCAGGTTTGGCAACAAAATAACAAATACATCATATTGAAAAGTGTTGGACCCACGAAGATTTTGATAACCTGAAAAACGTTTGAATAAGATTTGGAAACGTTTTATATGCCCAAGAAAAGTCACATGGAACGTTAAAGTCACCCAGTTGAAAAGAAAAATCGTCTACAAACCACCAATTTTGGGGTTCAAAATGTTAGTTTTCAGGGATGTAACCTTACCACTGTTTGATCAGTTCGATTTCCACATTTTCTCTTGCCTTTCTGAAAGTACTTCTGGTAGGTGGATCCATTTGGAAAAGTGCATTCCAGCAACAATGCATGTGGCTATCTAGGTTGTGGTTTCAACAAATGTTCAATTGGTGGTTTGGGGACCGGTGGTTTGGGATTCTAGGGGTACCCCCAAGTAACAATCCCTTTCATAAGGGGATCCCAGGAATCCAAACCACCATTTTTATATACCTTGGTAGTATCATCAAAATTAATCCCATGTATATTTTTATAATCCCAAAGTACATATTATATATATATATTCTATATATATATTGGTTTTTTATATATACAATCTCCTATGGACCTATAAATTTGGGGTAGTATAATTTCCTATATAATACCTCTCAACAACCAGGTTTTCTGCATTGCTCAGCTTAACTCTGGCGAGCTTCCCTCAGGCGATGGTGAAGAGTTTCTCTTGAAGTGGGGTCCGCGAAGCAAGGCGGGACCGGTGGTAGTGAGATTCACTGATTCGTTGAGTTCTTGTTGATGCTTCCAAAGGTTTTTTGAATAATATTAGGTGGTGATTTTAAATCGCTTTTATTTTTAGCCCTACCTGTGGGGAGGATCCAATTTGGCTAATATTTTTCAAATGGGTTGAAGCCACCAACTAGAGCATGGTTGGATTTTTTTTTGTGAAAAGTTTCATATTTTATTGAAATGTTTCAGTTGGATTGAAATCATCAATTGGGACTTACTACATCAAAAAGGGATGAACGAACAAAAACATAGTTTCACATAACGAGACCTTTGCATTCTATTCCCATTCGGATCCATTTAAGGCACATGTCAAGCCATAGGGGATGTAGAATCTCATATTGCTGTATTGGCGCCTTATCTTTTAGCATCAACCAACCAATGTGAAGGGGATCAGTTCGCCTTAAAATGGCACCCTACGGGTCAAATTGCTGCTGTCAGCATTGAATGTCGGAGATTGGTAGATGGAGGATGGAGGAATGGTAGGACAAGAAAATTATGAAGTAAACAAATGCAAGGGGGAAGTTAGTAGGCACATAGCATTTTTTTCATTGAACATCGCTGAAGCTGTTATTTGTAGCTGATAATGGTGGCAAGAAAATGATGGCTTCAACATACCACCCTTGGTGACTTCTTGATCCAGGTTCAAACCTTTACTCCAAAACGGTATCAGGGAGGTCTCCTAGTGAAATACAGCCAGAATGTAATTTTTGGGCAACCTCTTGTTGCAAAATGTGGGGTTTCCAAGGATTTTCAATTGCCTCTAGTAAAGGACAAGCGTATATAACTGTACATATATAGTATTCAATATATAGATATATGTAATATGTTTTTAGAAATAACATACATGTATATATACATATATGTTTAAATAGTTATATGCATAATGTGCATGTGTTGTTCTCAGAAGCGCTGACCAAGTGTTTTTTTTCGTACCCTTTGGGGAAGATTATCCATGCCTTTGTTGTTGCTGAAATGACAAATTACATTTTGACATTTGACCTCCTTGAAAGCACGAACCAAGCCGTGGGTTTTGGTGTTTTGAGCGAGGGCACAAGTATTTGAAAGGATGAGGTGGCTAAGATATTTTTGTGATGCGATTGCAGTAGTCTTGTAGTCAATCCTTCAAAAACCTTGTAAAGCCATACCTGTTCTGGTGGGGGAGGGTGGTCAAAGTACATCTTTACATAGATGTGATGGGAAAGAACGCGGTTCAAAGATTCTTTATTTTCACCCCTACCTGGTAAGATGATCCAATTTGACGATCATTTTTCAGATGGGTCGAAACCACCAACTAGCAAAGTATGTTCTATTTTTCTATGGTCTTGCCGCGGGTGTTTTTATGGTTTGGTGAAACATCCTGATATTCTCATCCAAAAGTGTGTTCAGAACCATTTCTGGTACAGTAATAGCAGCTGCTAATCAGCGGGGATTTTTTTTGACTGGCACAACAACGAAAGCAAAATGATACCTCATGTGGGAATGAATCTTCAACAAGGACATTCAATCACAATGCATACTGATGCTCCCTAAAACTAATTTACATAATTTACTCTGAAAATGGCTTCCCAAAAGGAAAGAGTCTTCCAACCGGAATTTTCAGGTGTGTTACTTTAATTCTTTTATTTCACAGGTAGATTGGAGAACTTTGGCGCCGCCACAAATGGTCAATCACTATGAGCATCTTGGCAAAACTTCGGGCATTGAATGAATCGCACCTTTGAATACACATATTGAGAAAAACTTGCCACAAAAACATCCAAAAAACTCCATCAGAGAAATGGTTGGTTTTTGAGTAAGACAACAATAGATGTAAGGAACCCTGATTTGGACCCGACAACCAGCGGATAGTCATCTCGAATCATGGGGAGAAAAGACCTAAGGGGAGCAGATTGACAATGGTTGCACTCTTGTTCCCTTATATATTTTTTGAATATCTAAGTGGTGGTTTCAAATATTTTCTTATTTTCAACCCATGCTTGGGGAAGATTCCCATTTTTACGCCAACTAGACTATCTTTTTTTTGGGGGGGGTTATGGAAAAAAACCTGCGGGATCTAATATCAAGAGGCCGCAGCGGATTGAACTCACATTTGGGAGGAACATGCCAGATCAACATATATTAACCATTGGTTTCCATTAATAAGGCCTCATTAAACCCTTATTTCTCGGGGGGTCTGACGTTAGGGTGGGTTAGAGTGACCAGCCATGAATATCTACCAGCTTAAGGTATTTTTGAGTCGATGATTTTGCGGCTTTCCCCAGGAAATTATGGTTTCCTGGGAAGGGATGTATAGATATGACTCATATATATCTAGTATATATTCATTTATAAATATATATATATATAATATGGATGTTTAATTCTAGGTTTGCTTTCCTGATATTAAATACTCTCACAAGTCAACTGGAATCACAACCTGAACCTGAAGGAAGAAGTCATTGATACCTGATATCAGCCGCGTTGGGGATTGCCAAACCTGAAGCAATGACAGTTCTTTAGCTCAAAGGTGATTGCAATTGTTGCAACGGTCACATCACCTCACATTGAATGCTTCAGATGTTCCTCAGAGGAGGATCATTATCTAATGCTTGGTTCCTCACCAAAGATGTGGAGCAAAGTATCCCATTGTTGGAATACACGATTAGGTACTATCTACGAACAAACCGTTACATATCATGAAGGGAAACCTTTAGTGAGTTTCTGCGAATGCGAGTTCATGGTTCCAATAGGTTGGTGTACCTCAGTCCAGTTCATGATCAATAATTTGTTTGTTTGGGCAGTGATGTGGAATGGTCCCTTATTCATTTTCACTATCCACTGGCTTAATGGGACTGGGATACACTTTTCCTGGTTCAACTCATATGGTTGAGGTGTTTTTGTTGGAGGGGGATTTTTTATTTGAAGGGGCATGACTTTCAGGTACCATAAATCAACGAGTGATCTCCCTGCTTTCGAAGTCATGTCCTCCGTGTCAGGCACGACTTCGCACTGACAACCAAATCAGGCACGGCTGGGAAAAAAGATGCGCCGCTTTAAAAGCTGCTTCAAAAGCGAGCTTTCATGTATATGATGAACCATTTAATGGGTGCAACCTGTTTGCTTTGTTTTGACACATACATAGGGGGAGAGAGTGATTGTAATGATTGCCTTTAAAAGTATCTCAAAATCAAAAGGTATTGATTTCTTCAGGGTTATAACACCCATATGTACATCACAAGAAGAATATTAGGGAGAATCTGAATTCATGGCTGTTTCCTGCTTTCTAACGACCTTACAGACCTGAGTGAGGTGGTTTTTAGTAGGGTTTTCGCAAAATATACTGACCCACCAGCAGGACATAGTTATTGCATCTCTTTGTATAGCTGGTTCCACTCAAATCCAAGCAATAGAACATATTCAGAACCTCCAAAAACCGCAGCTGCGTTGTAATTTCTAGATGATCGTTCTGATTCTATGTCTTTCGAGGAGTCAATTCCTGAACGCGAGTTCAACTAAAGCACTAGACCTGACCAACCAAGTAACCCGTTTGACACGGTCCTCTTTGTTTCACCCTTCCAACCCTGGTTTTAATGGCCGTAACTATCAAACTTGGGCAAGCAACAGGCTTGGCTGAAGCACTTCAAGCTGCAAGTGCACCAGTGGATTCCAGTGCAATGCTCAGAGATGCAGTGAAAAAAAAGGGGGTGCTGATGTTTGCTAGTCATACTACGCTCTGTTAAACTATCCTTGGACGTTTTTTGGGGGGATGCATGCGCCAAAAGTGGAATCTCAAAATAGCCATCATTTGGTTTGGGGATGTCCTATTAAAAGATATGCTGATATTCTTTGAAGATGATGATGATGCAACAGTGAGGTCAGAAGTATAGGTCAAACCAACACCAACATGGCCAGAATACTCAGTCCGTTCAGTGGAATGTGACTCAAACTTGTATAGGAACAGGATGTTCCTGTAAGCTACCCAGAGTTATGAGAGCATGGAAAGCTTGCTATGATATAACAGTTAGGGGTGGCCACCTAGAAAGTCACACTCGTTGTCCAACATGTGTTTTTATCCAGCTCAAAAATTGCCAAAAGAAGCGAACCCACCAAAAAAAATTGCAACTGGCACAAGTCACAATTTCTAGAAACTTCCTATTGTGAAACTTCGTAAAATCACCTTTTTTTGGTTCTAGGTGGTGGTTTCACATATGTTTTCTTTTCACCCCGAAACTTGGGGAAGATGAACCCAATTTGACCCGAACTTTGTTTCAGATGGGTTGAAGCCACCAACTAGTTTTGGTGAGGGGTGGTGTTTTAAGGAGACTTCTACCCTGCCTCTTTTCATTTGGATCGCGCCTCTGTCACTTGGCTGAAGATAGAAGACACCATCAAGGTTGTCACAAGGAAAATCCGTCGCGACACAAGAAATCGGTGTAAGTCCCCAAGACTCTTCCAAATAGCCTAAGCCTAAATGGCTTATAAAGGGGGGTGATCCTAACCACTTACTCACTGGGATGATCCTCCAAGTAAGTGGTGATTTCAAATATTTTTGAATGTTCACTTCGAAAATTGGGGAAGATGAACTCATTTTGACTAATATTTGTTAAAAGGGGTTGGTTCAACCACCAACTAGAAAATGACCTCGGATTTGGTAAGTCAGGGAAGTTTTGCTGATTATCTCAGATGGAGGGGATTTTCTGTAGTCCCCAATAGACACATGAAGTCATCGGCCATCAAAATATGTGTCCCGATATGGGTTCAACATGATTTAAGATGATTTTAGGAAAAAGATGAGATTCTATGACCCCAAGACTTTTGGAAACACGAGTCAAGTCATATAACCAGATTCGAAGACATGTAACTAATTTTGGAGGAGCTAAGGAACTGGAGATGATGTTTGTGCAGTGTCACACCTACTCCTTGGTAATTTTAAGTGATGTTTCTACCCAGATTTGTTTGAAACATATTCTCCAACTTGTTCATTGGCCTTGGTAAAAGATTCAACTCGTATGTGTTAATAGATGTCGAATATCTATGTAGATTATTAAACTGCTAAACTCAAAGTTGGGAATTTGCACACACACACACAACATCCACACAACAACTGTGGCCCAGGTACTTCCTGGTAACAAACTATCCCCAACATACTGTTCATGGAAGAAATCCTGCACCACCTGGCATGTAACAAACCCTGTAAATAATGGGATAGACATGGGATAGACTACCTATCAACTGGTGCAGGATTTCTTCCATCAAAATCAATTAATAATATACCGTGTCCCAATATAGCTACAACTTGCAGTGATCCTCCTCTCAGTAGCAGTGGCGACCAGGATTACTCTCTTGCGTTTCCCATCCACTCTTGGCGGTTTTTTTGAAGAAATGGATATATTAGTTGCTGGTAGGACGTATTCCATTCTTGGCAAGGCCCATAGAGGATCCCTACAGTATCCCTACTAAACTTTACATGAGCCACTGACAAAATATGCGAAGGTCCAAACAGCAGGGGGGAGGGTTGGAAATGCTTACTTACCCCCCTTGAAATCTAAGATAGATACCAAAAATTGCCATAAAGGAACCACCTTTTCCAAACCGTCATGTTTGGGTATATCCATGTTAGATTTCAGGGGTATAAGAACTTACACAGAAAGGTTGCAATAGATTTTGACATACTTTCGACGACTAAGGCTATGGGGTTCTGTTGGTGACTCGACTCGACTGACCCCCCGCCAATGGCTAAACCTTCAAACTTCTTGGGGCTTACATAACTAGGAGGAAAATTAAAGGTTATAACAGGGTGACATAATTACCTTACACACAACGGTGGAGAAAATTGAGGATGCTTCACTGGTTGATGCATTGATGCTCCAATGAATTGTATCAGTGGATACTTCTGAATCGAATACCACAAACGTGTTCAACATGACAGTTCGGGTTCAACCACAACAACAACAACAACAACAACAACAACAACAACAAGAAGCACAACACCACCAACAGATACATAAGTTGGAAACTGGAAGGCAACTTCGTTTTGTCAGCGGAGGGGCATGGTATTTAAGGGATGCATGTCTCGCTTGATGAAACAACTTATGTGTTGTCATGTCCTCCTTGGTGCAGGCAATTTTCGAGTTTGCACAAGAGTTCCTATAGCTGCAATTCGTCCAGGTGGTATTACCGAAAATTATGACGGGGAGAGTTTGCCTCATGATTTTTTTCCTGGACTGATCTATAGGTTGACCTATCAGTTGAGCGATTGCAAACATTATACCGAGTCTTGACCAATTGTAAGTTTTGCACTTGTGCAAAACTGACCTGGCTCCCAAGTTTTGGTACATTCCAATGCGAATGTTTTTCACCCACCTTTTATTTGGCATTTTGAAGTTTGGGAGGGTTCAGAACTTTCCAGAGCCAATGCTATCCATGTGTCCGGGATAACCTTGAGGATTTATGAGGTGTTGACTGCATTGCTTATTGAAATGTAGTATGTGGAAGTTGTTTAAACTAAGCAGTGCAAGTCTCACTGATAAGCAAAACAGGCTAGAGCTCAAAGGAATTAACTTTTGGGAGCTTATATACCCTCCTTAAAACTAAGAAAGCCCTTGAAAATAGCCCATCCCAAAAGGAAACTAGTATTCCATGTATTCCAACCATCCATTTTCAGGTGCTATGTTAGTTTCAGGGAGGGTATATTATATTGTAATATAGTTTTTTTCATATTATATTATATTTCAAGTAAATGCAATATATGATAATTCCTATGTTCATATATGATATTGTCTTTGGAGGTCACTTTAAAGTCTCCCCTTTTTTCAGAGTGCAAACAACTGGAGGAAAGGCACCAAAATCAAGATGTTGATCTTATAATATCATGGTCCCAAAACATCGATAGTTAAACTTAACACCCCACCCCCAAAAAAGCGGCAAAAGGTCAATGTTATAGAGTGGTTCGAATTGTCTACACAAACGATTCGCAAGGGTTTCAGATTTCACCCGTGGTAACATCCAGCCACCCACCACGTGTCGAAACTCGAAACCGTGAAACCACCGAGGTTTAAGTTTTCGAAAGCCTGGTGTTTGCTGAAAGAATGGCTTTCACATCAAGAAGGGTTTCTTGACAAAATGGCTGGTCGTCAACCTACTAATGCCCAGAGAGAGAAATAAGGCCGGCTATTAAAGGGCTTATTGACCACTAGGATTTCCCTTAATAAGGCCGGCTATTTTACACTCTGATTGATCATGGAATATCGAGGAATCGATCGGAAGATCGAGGAATCGTTCCAGTTCCAGTTCCACCGATGGATGGATTTTTTTTGTGATTTTTTTAAGTTTTTTGTTTAGGTGAAAGGTGATTGTTTTCTTTCCTCATTGATGATTTCAAAAAAAGGGAAGGATTTGAAAGAGAAGCTCCAAGAACTTGCCAGCATTTGCTATAAGGAATCCCTGTTTGAAAATTGACTAATCCATTGTGGCTGAGAATCACAGATGTAACTCATAGGTAAGTTCACAATTTTCGGATCATTTCGATCATCAACTCTTCCCGGCACGTCAACCTGGCACTTGGGTCCGCCGTTCAAAAAAACGAGGATTGCACCTCAAACCTTCTCCGAAGCTGTGGTTCGCACAGTCTCTTTGATGTTTTAAGTGGCGACAGCCTGGTAGGATATTGCTTGAGTCGTAAAAAAATCTGACGCAACATGAAGCCTTAGGACTCTATTCTTCATACTATCCAGGGAATCCATTGAATCTTGAAACATATATTTATAGCAACGAACTGAGGTTTCTCAAGTGGGTGGTTTTTGGTCATCTTTTTCAGTGGTTTTGTGTGACCTCGATTTGGGTGATCAGTTCGGGTCACTTGGAAGAAGCTGGTAGGTTGTTTCCATTTGAAACTGGTGAACTTTAGTGACGAAAAATTGTGATCCAAAGAATTGGCCTGGGCAAATTTCAAGAAAACAAGCTTCGTGAAATTATATAATTCATATTAAATCAATCTTTTGTCCCAAAATCACGTGTATATATTGGTATAGGCTATATTTTATATACAAGTAGCGTGTAGAACTGGTGAGCCCTTTTGGAGTTTTTTCGTCACAAAAAACCTCCGGCCAATCCAACGCGGAAACCTTCAACGCCGCCGAAACTCGCCACCAGGCGCTTCAAGTGGTAAAGCGTCGTGGGGAGGATATCGATTCTCAACTGGTGACCGAGACCAACGAAGCCAAACAGGTTGCGTAAAACCGGAGACATGGGGGACTAAACCAACCGAAAAACCTGACATTTTGCAGCCATTTTTCCAGGATGGATATATGGATGAAAAAACTATGATTCTTATGATTCACCTACTGTAAGGTTTTTGCCATATCATCATACAGGTCGGGAAGATATGCTATATATGGACTTTACGAGGGGTACAGGAGAGTCACGCAGATAGCAAATGGCCCCCATGGTCACACACAAGCAGCATCTTCAGTCATAGGCATAGATGGCCCCCCAAAATACCGGTACAAAACCTTGGGTGTTTGCAAACTTTATTGGGTATATAGGGGATTAAGCAATTAAGCACTGAAAAAGCGCTTGTTGTTTAGGGTATATACGAGATTTTACTACGCAGTTAAATGGGGATTATTATCATCCATTGTAGATATTATAAGGATCAAGCAGTACAATGGAAAATAAGAAGTTTTTTGTTTTTCGTGGCTCAAGTGTTGTTGTTCAAAGTTCCAACAACTTGGCGGGAAAGTGAACTGACACTGCAATGTCACTATGTGATAGAAACCGCCAAGCTAAAGCTGATGTTTTGAAGTAAGTTTGCTTAAACATAGAGTCCTATTTCAACGCGCACATAAATACTTACAGTCAATTGTTTGAGTTTTGGCCATTTGTAAAATCATGTCCTGAAAGTGGTAAATGGTAAGGTGTGATTTGCAGTTTCAGGATTTGGGTGCTTTGAGAGAAAATGAACAAAATATATAGATCTATTTATATAGATAAAAAATTGCAAATTCAAAGGTCACCGAAAAGCCATCAAAATCTGCAATTTCTCCTATTCTTTGTCTCCATAGATTGGATCCGTTCATTTTCCCCAGCTGATCATTTACCAAATCTACTCACTTGGTTGGTTGGTGGCAATCCTTTGGGAAGGCTGTGTGTGTTTTTTGGCAACATCATTGTGGAGGTAATTTGCCCCTCAAACAAAAACAAGGTGTGGCTCAACTACCAAGATTTAAAGAAATCACCAGTAAGTGCAGTCTCTTTCAGTAACCCCAAGTTGAAGCATCGATTTTGTTTCCATGAAATTTTCCATGGAATCCTCCAAAATCTATCGAAAGTGTGTGTTTTCCACACGCCAAACTCCAACACTTTGCTCCCTTTTTCTCGTGTTTTTTTGTTGTTTTTGGGTTGCTTTTAAGCTCGTTGGGTTTTTGTGCGTCAAAATCCTCTGTCCACTTCCCGGTGCTTTCCGCCAGGTGGATTTCATTGTGAAACGCCGGGAATGGGAAGTTTTGGCTGCGGCGGATTTTGAGAATCCCAGCGAAAATGCTGCCTCGGAGGTGGGTTTCGGTGGATTGCCAGTTGCGAGGGTTCAGCAGTTGAAGAGTTGAATTTGGAGATGATTGGGGTTGGTTTTTTAGAGAAAGGTTTGAAAGGCAATAAGGATCTTCAATAAGGTGACTTTTAACTTTAAAGTTGACTGTGACTATATGTATTTTTTTGCTTTTCACCATGTTTTCCAAGAAAAGTTGGGTGTGGACTGATGAGATTTTTTTGTATAGGTGTTGTTTACATGAATCGGTTTTTCAGAGAATTTTTAATGAAAACGGTTGGTTACTTGGAGCCTGTAGATTTTTTTTTGGGGGGGGGTTGGTTTGGCTTGTCAGGGCCTTCCATGTCCAATTCTATTTGTTGGTTAAGTGTTAACAGAACTGGTGTCATACATGTACCCTATATATGTACATTATATGTACATACTTGACGTCCTATCTTTCCC
>OMLO01002255.1_pt1 | contig 15449 bp, 11 predicted proteins | sample 1674811 | NCBI WGS metagenome assembly OMLO01 (sample SAMN06265003, study PRJEB25207) | coral metagenome | isolation source: Coral host | place: Mexico:La Bocana,Puerto Morelos, Mexico | collected 2008-11-13 | reverse complement strand
TATATATTGTATAATTTTGTCTCTTAATTATATCTAAGGGGGCCGCTGTAATTGGCTATGCTGTAGCGGCTCCCCTGAGCTGGCCATTTTGTTTGTTTTTTTTTGTTTTGTTTTTTGTTTTCTTTATGTGTAATAGTAGGCCGGAGCTTAATAAATAAAAAAAAAATAATAAATAAATTTAGCGTGAAAATATGCTCGAATATTTGTCCTTGGACATTATCTGCTCCTCAAAGCTCACAGTTTTCCTCGAGCTTACCCTCTCGGAAAACGGTTCGCTTCTCGGATCGGATGATGTCCGCGAACAAGTATCCGACCACATTTTCGCGTCAAATGGAATATTTTCGACGGTATTACATCTAACCTTCACATTATGAGTGGCGCGTATGTCGCTTCGATTGTGTTGGCTAGTGTATTTTCCATGGCATGGTATAAAATAGTATATGTAACGCTTTCTCGTGGTATACCACGCATATCTCACCTGTCACTTTTATTTTCTTGGCTTGCACGTTCTCCAAAAAGATCGTGTTTATACCGAGAAATAACACGTTACTCGTGGGGTGTTTCATGGTCATATCACTGGAAAGCGTTGCCTTCATGACCAGAGTACTTAATTTCAGGGCTACAATATCCCATACCAAATTCAAACCCACTGAGTACAGTTAGGGACAGACGGCGGCAACGGTTAATATTAAAGGCGAAATACACACACAGGCAGCAAAACAACACGAGTTATTATTGCTGACCAGAATCGATTTATATATTGTACCAAAATGGAAGGATTGGTTGAATTTTGCAAATTGTTGTTATTTTTGGCAATTCTAATTGCTATCTAACCAGCCTTCAACGCTAGGCAAATTTTCAATGGATGTACAGTCACGTCCACAGGCTGTCTAAAGGTGCTTGTGTACTTACAAATTTTCAAATGTGGACCAAGGTGCTATGTACGTAAGTTAGGATTAATTACATACGTTCAGGAAACCTTAAAAATGTTCGACTTGACGAACGTCATTAAAACAACTGGGACAAGCCGAGAAAAAATTAAACAAAAAAATGGCACCAATGACATACGGACTATCAACTTTAATTACGATAAATGGCAAGTTTTCAGAAGATAACAGCACTAAGTGGAAATTTTCTCTAATTTTTTTCTTATTCTCACATTTCGTGACTAATTTACCATTAGCGAAAACTGGTGAGTCACGTGACTTACACCCCGAATTTCAAATGAGCTGTGATAAAATACAGCTCTAAAAAGGTTTTGTACGCACATATCCGCAAAGTTCTCATTAACCCTAATTGATGACCATTACGTATTATTCATTGTCTCGTATAAACATTATCTAGTTTCTTGCCTTCGAATTGGATCTAAGGGAAATATCGAGCGCCTGTGAAAAGAACTGCAAATTCAACCGGCGGACGATGGCTGAAAACAAATCAGGTAGGTAGTTTGAATTTTTCCAAATCCTCGTTGTTTTTTCATTTGTCCAGTTCCCACTTAGGCTATTCTTCCTGCAGCCAATTCCAGCTTTTTCCAGCAATGTAATAATTTTATCATTTTGAAGCTATAAACTCCCACGCAAAGCAAGCCTATATACTATGAAACAATTTTCGATTTGAATAGCATTTGAAAACAGTGAAAAACCTTTCGAACGAAAAAATTCCCAAACAGGCGTCAGCAAGTACTCTGAAAATCAAGTGATACGTCTTTCAACAACATCACCATGACTGATTATCAAGTTCAAACAAGACACCAATTCGCAGTTGACTGTAACATGAATTTTTTTCAGCACGTTACGTGCAGGCCAATTTAGTTCGACTCTGAACGAAGGCGCGATGAGGATAAGCGTGAATACCAGGCTAGTTTTCGATATAAAGGGTGAAAGTTTTTAAAGAAACTGTGGTGCTGCGTCGGTGGGGGTAACAAGATAATTTGGTTATATCAACTAAGTTGAAAATGTAACGAGTTATAAAGCTGACGTTTCGAGCGTTAGCCCTTCGTCAGAGCGAATGGTGGGTTACATTTACATTTTAAACTTAGTTTTCGATATAGATGTTTTTCCAAGAGTTTTTGGTTCGCTACACACGAAAACAATCTGTGGCTGATTTTTAAACCTTTCGCCTGAAGCAAAAGAGGTTTTCCAGGGTTAGGACAGGCAAACGTCTAACGATGTTCTAATTTGTTTATTAAGCTATGATAAAACATTAACTACGCGTTTCTGAAAGCCAAACGCTAACCATCATTTTCGTGTAGCACCTTTACGTACCAGTTATTTACTTCTGAAACACCCTACCAATTAGCTTTGAAATCAAATTGCGCCATTCAGACATACGATAATTAAAAGGACAAGAGAGGGGACGAACGTTTTTTTTTTTATCTTCTTCTTTTAGATTTTCTGAATGCTCCAGATAAAAGGGCTCTAACCCTCGCCTTTTTAGTTCAATAGATTGTCCACTCTTTCACACTGTGCATACTTTGGATGTGTTTGTAAAGGAACCCACCTGCAGCACTGATTTGAACTGATCCTTTTTTATGCCGCAGGTGGAGATAACTGTTTCTACTCAAAGTGTGGCGGTTGTAATGAAGACATCAGGGATAAATACCTCCTTCAGGCGTTGGACAAACTTTGGCATGTGTACTGCTTGCGTTGCTGCGACTGCAGAGAGACACTCGACGAAGGAAAGTGTTTTTATCGCGAGGGGAACATACTCTGCAAGATCGACTTTTTCCGGTCAGTAATAATTACTTTGAATATCAATTATCAAAGGCCCTATCTTACAGTGCGGCTCCTTGAATTTTGAATATGGTTCGTTGGGCGAGAAAGTAACTTTGCTATTTTGTAGAAACGTTCTATGGATGACATGGAGCTCAGTAAAGTTTCAGTTTTACTGCGGTCTGGCGTCGTTCCTCTAAACGAAGTTATGCAATGATACACTAATCAAATTAGAATTTAATTCCAGATTTTAAATCTTATTTGATGGACCAAATCACCTAATTAAGCTACAATGAAAACCCTTGAAGCAATTCTTTGGATGTATACCGTCAAATATATAAAATCGGTTCTATATCGTGCAATCGGCAATTATTGTAAATCATTTGGCTCTTAAAAATTGTAAGTAAGCTACAAGAAAATGTAATGTACTAGTTATGGGCGTTAAACGCCGGTCGAGTAACCAAATCTTTCTTCTCTTTTGTAATGAGCTTTTTCCTTCGGTACAATTTTCTTTTTTTAAAAAATATGTTCTTTAAGTTGACGTATAGCGATATGATGTTTATTTACTGCCATGAAATGTGCGTATTGGGTAAGTACTAAAATACAGGTAACGAGGTCAACAAAAAATTGAAATGTACTTAAATGTCTAGTTTACAGGTTTATTTTCTAATTCACTCTTTGGAAAAAAATTAGATTCCTGCAAAACTTTGCTTTTCCATCGACACAGAGTTTTATCAGATCTTTTTTAGAATGATTAAAACATTTTAACTGCTGCTCCTTTAAAACAGCATCGAATATTGGAATCTTTAAAAAAAAAAAACCATTTTGGTTATACCGTGCTATGACATGATTACTTGCCACAGGTGGCTGATAGATTGTTGCTTCTCTTTCATCCTAGCTGTTTTATCTTGTTCACGATAATCCGTTTTACAATAAATGATCAACATACGTTTGGCCCAGGCTGTTCAAAAGGTGGATATAACGTTATCCAACGTGGAAATCGCCATCAAACGGACAAGAGATAACAAAACAAACCACGCGATCCGCTGGATAGTGATTTATCCGATGGATAGCGTTATCCATCTTTAGAACAGCCCGGGCATGTACTTTAAAATTAACTGGTATTAACGGGATACATGTTTAAGTCTTGCAGTCAGAGATAATACGAGATCGAGTTACAATACGGTTTTTGTTCTCCTTTCTTGAATTACACAATTACATTACAGCAATTTGCATCAGACCTGCTTTTAATTTTAAAAATACTTTCGCTGACATTTAGTTGAGTTATTTTTTTTTTAATGGTCAAATGTAACTAGGTTAGGTCGCCCCGGCCACAATTTAATAGTCAAGATATAAACAAAGAAACAGTCAAAGAAAGTGAAAGGAATATCCCTCTATCCTCCAAGCCTGTACAATACTGCGTGTCTGGTGATATTCTCATTACTATTTTTCAGTCCCAAATGGACCCATTCAGAGACACCTGAAAGCTAGGCGAAGGGTAACCATACATGCAGTGTATAGCGCTTTTGAAATTGAAATGAAGAAAGTGTGGCGAAGCAACAACAAAAATATCTTTATATTTCTTTCACGCCAATCCTGAAGTATTTATACATAATTTCCGGCAACTAAATTTCCGTTTATTATTCCAGGCGGTACGGTAAGACTTGTTCGATTTGCAAAGAAGGTGTCTCCCCTCACCAGAGCGTGCGCAAAATTGCCGACAGAGTGTACCATCTCAGCTGTTTCACTTGTGTAACGTGCAAGAGACAGCTTTCCACTGGTGATCTGTTTTACTTATTACAAGATGGAAGAGTTATCTGCAAACAGGACCTTGAAGAAAGCAAATATTCAGGTAAAAATCTTGTAATTTTCTTCTCAAGATTTACTTTTTGTAAAATAATGCTAATAGCAAACGGTGGCATGGGAAAGCAAACTTAACTGAAGTGCTGGAAAATTATTTAGTATATTTTGTTTTGGTAATCTAAAAAAACAGTAATTTCGTAAAAATTGTAGTTTCATTATACTGTATTATGTTTTGCTTCGAAACAAATCGATCGAGTGAAGAAGAAAAGGTAATGTTTGTAAGAAAATTACTTATAAAAATCAAACCGCGTCTGTCTGTTCTCATTCATAGTTCCTTTTTATTATTAAGCCCGATAAATACACGTCCAGGAAATTACTTCAAAATGTTGTGTTTCTTTTAAATCAAAACGGAACGAATTAAAACATTTAGCATTTTCTTTGTTTTCTTCTGAGCTTGCCGAAATAAAGGACAATTACTAAAATCCAAATCTAAGAAACGACACAATGAAAGCTGCAAAGCACGGGACCAAACACTACTGATGAGAAACAAAAGATCTCATTAGTTTTCCAAAATGCTTAACAGAATAAAAGGACAAAGGTGAACTCAAGAGCAATTACTGAACACCTGATAAACTGCTATGTTTTGCTTCCACTGAAATCTGCTTATTCACGTTTTGCCTGCTTCGTTTCTTCCCGCGATTTCAAAAAGGAAACTTTAGGACCAGTTTGCGACGCGGCTCAATCTCGGCAGCTCTCTCAGGTCCGATCGCACGAGGTTCTCCCCGAGAGGACCGGAAGAGAGTTCGGGGTAAGGAGTGTGGGTTATTTTCCAGAACAGCGGCTGATAATTGAGCCTAGCTTGTGACATGTCGATCTGTTTTACTGCAGTATACACAGGCGAATGATCAGGAAAACAACTTTCCTTTGTCCCAGACGGATGATCCGTCTTTACATGTAGTTTTAAACCGAGCCATTATGGAGAGCTTAGAATTTTGAATGTGTTGTTGTTGCGTCATTTTTTAGCAATACTTGGAGATCACGCCAAACTGATTGAGATGATAACTATGTTTCCGTGTGTCGACGCAATTCATGCAAGAAGTGCATTATTCACTTAGAGAATTAAATAAGAAATTTGCCAGATCCTTAAGGGGCACAACTGGCTCAGCCATACAACTTGCGCAGCTTTTTCCGGTTTGTTTTAATTACTTTATTTTCGATGGCCTTAAGTATCAACGTTTAGTGGTGTAATTTTGATTCCTCTGGTCTTCGAACAAATCTTGTAATTTTCTTCTCAAACTCATTTACAATTAATCAAGTTTAATTTAAGCAAGGAAAGTCATGAACGTGACGGTGTTTGGATTTCTGATCAACCTCGTTCCCAGGGCTTTTCCCTTGAAGGTGAGCGCGGCACCTTCAGAAGAAAAGCCCTGGGAACGAGGTTGGATTTCTGATCTTAATTTACATAGACTTTTTGCGATTTTATTTCTCCGTGTTCTTCTTAGTTTGCATTTTCATTGAGAAGATATATCAAACACGCAAGACTGTGTTTGACTATAGAATTTGGTTATATCAACTAAGTTGAAAATGTAAATTTCCCACCGTAACGAGTTATAAAGCTGACGTTTCGAGCGTTAGCCCTTCGTCAGAGCGACGTAACTCTGACGAAGGGCTAACGCTCGAAACGTCAGCTTTATAACTCGTTACGGTGGGCAATTTACATTTTCAGCTTAGTTGATATAACCAAATTACCTTGTTACCCCCACCGACGCAGCACCACAGTTTCTTTAGAAACTTTCACCCTTTATTTACGTGTTTGACTATATTTCCACACTCCTCGAAGTTCGCTAAAAATACTCCACTGCGCGTCGTATTTTTAACTCTCTTCCCGGTGTTTGGAAATGTGGTCAAACACGTTCCTTCGTTTTTAACATAAAATATGTAGATCTAGCCGCGCCTAAAAGCGGTGTTCCTCCTGGGCCGGGTTGTTTAAAGCCCGATTAGGCTAACCCAGGATAAGCGAGAGTTTTAATTTGAGTTCTGTAACTTTGCAACGAGGTTTTCTGTATATTGTTTCGCCTAATAATAATAATCTGAAAATACACGAAACAAAAGCAGTGAAAGCCATTTGTGTACAAGAAACATTACCCTTCGAAGGGCCGCTGAGTGGCGCTCCATACCCATATACGAAAGCAAAGGTATTGCTCGTTGGCGTCTGCGCATGACGACGACGATGGCAGGCAAGATGGAGGCCATACTCCAGGTAATAGGTAACAGAGACATGCAGCCTTAGTTTATAGCGTCCTTCTTTAGTATTAGACATCCATGTTATTGCCACACCTGTTAAAACAAAATATCCGCTGATCGTATCGCGGGCTGAAGTTTAGAGCTCATCGAGGTCACGGCGGGATCATGTCAGGTTAACTGTTTGTAAACAGGGCCGGTTGTTCGAAAGAGGGCTGACGCTAACCCAAGATTAAAAATCAACCGAAAAATAAATTTTTCTTGTATACAAATGTTTTTTACTGTTTTTGTTTTGCTATGCTTTTAAACTTGGCTAAATTTATATATTACATGTGTTGATTATGAGGTTGTAGAGATTTTTTCAATCAGTTTCTTGAATGCAACCATTTCAGGTGAATCCAACCCTTCATCTCCCATTGAATCGCCTACAATCAAAGGCAAGCGAGTGCGCACGTTTATCACAGCTCAACAGCTGAAGATACTGAAATCAGTTTACCTCATTACCCCTCGACCTGACCTGGCCGAGCGCCTCAGAATCTCTAACATGACTGGGCTCGATATGCGTGTGGTTCAAGTCTGGTTCCAAAATCGGCGCGCAAAGGAGAGACGCCAGTCGGAGAAGGGGAAGAATCCTTGGGCAAACCACTTGAAAATACTCCCTAAAAGGCGCTGTCTGTCCCTGGATTTGTCCTCTGCTCCTGCTTCTACGTCTTCTCAAGGAATGCAAGTCTCTGAAGATGACGCGTTGACTTATTCAGGTAAAGCACGTTGTTACATTTGTAGTTTACTACGACAGAAACACACCAAAGACATTAATAAACCGCAATAAACCGTGAAAGATTAACACGGATTACAGACCACGAACTTGAAAAAGCAAGCTTAAAATTTTCAAAATGCGCAAGACGTTACCTACTCCTTTAAGAATTCGTGTAGGTCCTGGGCAGATCATCCACTAAACTGGCCCAGTAGCCTTACAACGACCGGAAGTAGTCCAAGTACTTTGTCATGGTAATTCTACTTTATTTTTGAACAAATTATTTGGACTACTTCCGGTCGTGGAAAGGCCACTGGGCCAGTTTAGTGGATGATCTGCCTAGGACCTACATGAATTCTTGAAGGAGTAGGTCACGTCTTGCGCATTTTGAAGTTCGTGGTCTGTAATCCGTGTTAATCTTTTACGGTTTACTACGGTTTATTAATGTTTTTAGTGTGTTTCTGTCGTAGTAAACTAATTTTTTCAGGTTCCCACTAATTTATAAGGTATATCTTTTAGATGGACAAAACAACTCAAAATACCGCTTTTGTGCACTTAGTATGTTTCTCTTTTGGTCGAGATTTCGATCATTTAACTGAAGTTGAACTCTTGATCTAATCTCCAGCAGGGCTTCCCACTTTCAGTGCTGCCCAACAAATGAACACCTTCTATCCGTCAGTCTCACTCGATCCCAGGTCGTTCCTCGGCACACGTGAAGTGGCTAGTGCGCCTGTGTCGCCTTCTTTGCATGACGCCGCTTATGGCCCCAAATTCTCTTTGAGCTTAATGCCGCCCAGCTTTCCCCAGGTACATGAGCTTCTGGAACTGTGCGAGGAGGAGCTGCGCTCCATGATACACAAGCCTCCTATCTGCAGTCAGCTGAGCCCAACACACAGCTACTACGCCGATTCTGAAAGTGGACTCTCAAACATTAATACTCCGGTTGATGATAGGAATTTTGTCTTCCCAGACAGCCCAGGCAGTGGTACTTCCCACCCTCGGCCCCACCCGTCTGCTTCTTTGGCTTTTTCTTTTGACCCCATGGTGATAAAAACCTTGAATACCACCACTCAGGGAGGTGGATTCTATCAGGGAAATTTGGCTTACGAAGATGTGAACAATGATTGATTTTAAGTAACAGTCGAATGAATCATAATTTTTACTCATGTGTAGTGCGAGATCTTAGTGATTGCTTAAGTTAATTGAAAAATGACGTATTACTCGCTAGATTGATCTAAAGCACAACACAAGGGCACCCGAGGGCAGTAATCCGCTAAGTAGGTTCCCCACAAGAGTTTTAAAGAGTTGCTTAATTTTTAGGAAGATGTGTTTTGTTGTCTCGTAAGATATTTCTTCTGTCAAAGGCTGTTGTACTGCAGAGCGAGAGATATATCAATTGATGTTCTTTTATGCATGCAATGTACTATACCTCTTCCTCCCCTTACCAGATGACCCATCATATCATTTTCTAGTTCTTAGCTTTTCTTAGTTCTAGCTTACTTCGCTACGCGATTGGCTTAAAACACGTGCTGTCCTTTTTGGTTGGTTAGAGCGATCACTTTGGTTTAATTTTACGACACAACGCAGAGTTAAGAGAAATGAAACACTCTCCGTGAGACACAACTTATCACGTGACTAGAAAGGGACAAGACTTCAACCATAGTCCCAGAGTGCTGACCGGAGTAAAGCCATTAGAAGGTTTTTCTGACTACTGTGTAGATATTTTCTTAACTTTCTCTATTTGTTTATTAATTACTATATTGTAAATGTGTTACAGTAAGAGTGATGTTTCACATAAATTGTTTACCAGCGACGTGCCTTTGCCAGGTTTTAAATAAATACTTATGTTGTATTGAAAAAAAACTTGTGATATTACTTTCGCGTACACTTTTTGTAATTTACATACGTAAGTTAACCATTCAGAACTGGAAGCTTTTACAGCGACAAAAAACAGTTTTAGATGGAAAAAAATTGCTGATTAGTTGGTGAATGTTGTTTTGTTGAATGTACGATGTGGTACCATTTGTGGGAAGAACGTTTTCGTGAAATGTACTCTCGAAAATCAATACTTTTACTACAGCTGGCAACTACTTAGTATCTTAAAACTGCTGTTTAACATAGGCCCTTCAGTTCTTTTTGGCGGGCGGTCATTAAGTTTCAAGTGTGACTTAAATCCAACTTAGATTGTCCAACGTCATCTTTATATTCAATAAATACAAATAGTTGTTTCGGCTTCCGCTGGTCCAGACGCAAATACCGAGCCACTGGGAGTGAAACAGCAGGTATGAATTTCATCTGTATCGCACTGAAGGGTAACAAAAACATCACCCCGATTAATATTTATTTGCATTGTGATAGAGTTTACGTCCTCCCCGCCTTATAATTGGCTAGAATTTACGTTCTGTGTAGTATTCCACACACAAGAGAAAGTGCTTCATGACAATTTTATAGGCTTTGGCAAGAAATCATTTTGCAGCTACCTCAAGTTCCTTTAGGCACTCAGCAGTTTCTGTGTCCCATACACGGACCTGAAATGGTCGTAAAAAGAGAAAAAAATTAATTTTGCAGACTCCAGCTTCAGCTCTTATGAGAGACCATCGCAGTTTTGTAAGCACCTTAGAAGTTGCAATGAAACGAACCCATGACCTCTACGATAACGATGCAGAACTCTACCAACTGAGCTATCAATCCGACTGGGAGCTTTTCACGTTGCGAGTTCGATATTGATGGTCAAGACATACGTCAAATGACTGAACGAAATATCAGATATATATATATACCCAAGAATTCTAATGTTCTAAAATACACGTAACTAATAAACCGCGCAAATATTAGCGAATAGTCCAAGACTGTCTTTGTTTACAATTACAAAGCAACTAGAAGACAACATTGTCACGATAATAAAACGTTATGAAAAACGCTGTTGTGAGAAAAAAGTTCTATCTAAATGTTATATCTCGAAAAAGTTAATGGAGTTCTGTGTGTGTGTGAAAACAACAGAAAAAGTCTCAAAACCGCCCCGAAATTTAGAACAAAGATAAAATGGCTTGCACCCGAATTCATACCGTTTGATCATCAGAGGCGGAAGCCAGAAGCTTTCCATCAGCTGAAAAAGAACACGCCTGAAAGAAGGAAAATGTCACACTTATTACAATCTTTCGATGTCCTAGCTGCAGCACCATCAGGGGAGGGGACTCCAATTAGAAAGGCCGGGGATACTCGTAGTCTCGACTAGTCTCCTCCGCAGCCGTTATTTGGGTCGTCACGCAACGCTTCTCCTTCTAGTGGGGGAGAAGCGTTGCGTGACGACCCAAATAACGGCTGCGGAGGAGACTAAGTCTCGACTAGAGATGTAAATCACGTGCGGATTTTTGTCTCACACAGGGTGTTCAGGAACGCCACTGGTTTTAGTTGTCAAGATATCTTCTAGGGTTGCACTTGAGGTCGGTTAAAAAACGTCGTATCCTATTCAAAGTGGTAGTTAAAGTTCGAGTCACGCCCAGATTGGTCTCCTTTGAGGTTTAATTCAAATTTTCCATTGAGCCCCCCCGAACTGTTCCCATGGGAGCCTCCCCCCCCCCCCCCCAACCTGGGCAGAGAACCAACGGCTATTCATTGGCCACTGAAAATAATTACTTTTCTTACAGCGTTGTATTTGCGTATTTGCGTCGGTTACTCGTTCGTTTTCTAACCTTAAGATAATCTGATAGAGAACTAGAACTGTGTCTACCTGAACCCAACCAGTGTGTCCCTGTAATACATGCAGCAAATTCCCTGACTGGGTGTCCCAAAGTCGGATAGTACTGTCCCAGGATGCTGACGCCTGGAAAAACAAACAAATGTTCGCACAAACTGTTAAAAGTATAAGTAGAACAGAGTCAAAAAATGGAGAAAAAAAATGAAATGCGATAACAATTAACAAAATAAAAAGAACATTATTTGAACATTTTCAGGCACAAATAATCAAAAAGTTGGGGCAGGGTTAAGAAAAAAGGGAATTTAATTTTAATCTGAATTTCGGTTTGCCCTACAAAGTATATCATATGAAGGAATTTTTGATAAAATATTGGACTTATTTGACTTTCCTACTTTTAGTTTAATAAGCTCTATGGTTGAACTATAAATGACATTAATTACTTTGCAATAGGTGAAAACAACTGTACTGACCAGTAATGAATTGGAAGAAAATGCCACTGCATGAATGTTACTTTTGTGTCCCTTCAAACATATCACATTCATTTTTCCATCTGTTAGAGGCCATAGACGAACTGTACAGTCCCATGAACCTGTTGCCTATTTATTTAATATTATGAGAATAGAAAAAAATAATGACATTAGAAATTTGCATCATGATTTATGGGCGTCTGAAAAGAATAGTATCACAATCTGCGTACATATCAAATTGGCCACACTGTGAGACAAATGATAATGTATGTGAGACAAATGATAATGTAGCAGTTTCTTGGCAGGGCAGTAACTTACCACAGTTGAGCTATCACCAGAGAATGCACAGGCCTGCACAACATTTCGATGACCATCCAAAACAAATGCAGCAGTGCCTGTCTGGAGGCAAATTAACAGGGGTTCATAATCATTTTTATATGTAGCAAAGCATTCCAAAGCAAGATCAGGAATTAGGTCAATGAGAACTTTTTACATCCTTTATTAATAAAGAGAATGGACTTCTTCCAAACAGAGCTTTCAACACCTGTCAGAGAGTGACTGTCTTTGCAAGGGTCATTAGATTCAATGTAATGGCATACAGAACAAGCTTGCTAAGTTTTATCACAAGGCAAAAGTTAGCAGCTGTTGCACCCAAGCACTTCTGGAGCACAGCCCTAGCTCAGTACACTATTACAACTAACAGAATTTCACCTTTAAATTCCAAACCACTGCAGATGTGTCCCATGATCCTGAACACAAGTATCTTGAGTCAGGTGAGAAACAACATGTTTCAACACTGTGAGTGTGTCCTAGAATGTAACATTCAGAAGGTAAATATCATTGTTGTGTACATCTCTACAAGTGCATATGGTGGTTTCCAGTACTATGAACATCTGTCAAGCCTTACCAAACTTCAAATAAAGCGATCAATGCAAATCTAGGTACAGAGCAGGTTGACAAATGTTTGCCAAGTTGTACATGTAAAACTGACAAATATGTCATTGCAATTAATTTCAAGGAACACATACTGCAAGGAGAAAGTGCTCAATTTCTTAATGATTAATTGTGATTCTCCTTGGGTGGTTTCTAAATTATCTTGAAAACGATTGCAAAGCAACAAATGAACAGAAATTATCGTCAGGATGAAGGGAATATCATTGATGAAAATGATAGCCCAACATCAAGATCTACATTGAATTATACTTCCATGTATTGCCAAGAAGTAAATATGAATTACATCATATTACAAACTTGAAACTTTAGGACAACAAAATTAATGCACTATGTATGACATTAATTAAGCTACTGATTTTGGTACTGATTCCAGCTACATGTATAAGACAACAAGTTGTACCTTCCAAACTGAAGACTTCTTTCCCTGTGCTGATGTTTACAACTCTAACAGTGTGGTCATAAGAAGCAGAGGCAAAAAACTTTCCATCGGATGAAAAACATACACATTTTATTGCACCTAGTATTAAAGTAATATTTTAGGTCAAAAGATGTTCACACCATCTAATGCTTTTATGGATAAGTTAATTTACATGTATTAATACACTATAATTTAAAGCAAATACAAAGTTATTATTATTAATAATAATAATTACTATTATAATCCTGATGTTGACTAAACAGTAGTAAATATACTAAGGTGCCTATGAAGTAACAAATTCTTTATTTAATATTTATTTATTTATTTATGGATTCGTACAAGTAAAGATACTTAACAATAGGACATAAGTCCCCTACTTGGTTAGTACAATAATTACACCCACACCCAACCCCTAATGAAAATATCCCGAAAAAACCCTTCCCTGGCCCCACTAAACTACAAATCAAATACTCTAAATAACACAAAAACAATCTAAAATATACTAATTATATTCTGAACTACTAATTTTAATGGCTTTTCAAAAATTAATAAAGAAGAATAGTATTTTCTTTTTTGAAATATCTCCTTTCTTTTTTAGATATAGACTGGTTGTTATTATGCAAATGAGAAATGCTGAGATTATTAATTTATTACAATTTAATCCATGTACAATGTAAAACTCTACAAAATCATGTAGAAATATTGGAATTACAGTAAGTACATGTAAACCTAGCGTGCTTGAGCCATACTGGGGAGTCTTGCCGCCCTTGGTCATTTTTGTATGGATCTTGCTGCACTTGGTTAATACTGGTATAGGGTCAGCCTAGGCTCAATACTGATTCTCCAGTATGGCCATCATGCTTCATTAGTAAGAGGTATTAAATTAAAATACATGTACTAGGTAAATTGCTCTCACATGGGTACCTGAAGGCAAATGGAAACGGGGTCGACCGCGCGAGACCTGGAGAAGGACTGTCGAAAGGGAGCTGGAAAAGGAAGGTTTAACAACATGGGCAGCAGCAGCATCGGCTGCGGAGGACATAACAGCCTCAAGGCAGAGAGCTTACGGCCCAATTCTCCACTTGGAGAATGGATAAATGATGATGACTAGGTAGAAGGTTTAGACCACAAACAAGCCAAGTGGCATATGAGGTCAGTGCTTACATGTATTTTTCTGTGACATGAAGCAATGGGATGGATGAGATGATAGTACATTGCAGGGCTACTACCAGCATGAAATTTTCTAGTGGCCAATGCTCTGGTGGAGAAGCACTGTGAGAGTAAAGTGTCCTGCCCAAGAACACAATACAATGTACCCCTCCAGGTACACCCATAAGACATAAAAAAATTTCCTCAAAAATGGCAAACATATGGGCTAAAAAGGCTTGAAAAAACACATCCATGTCTGGTAAATTTGGTGACCTATATAGGGAACTTGGAGATTTGGTCTGTATCCAGAGGACTCCTGGATAATTCTGGAGAGTTGGCATTAATGAATGTAACATTGTGAATGGTTTGAACCCAGGAGTATCAGTAGTTTGTATAGTGTGATCGTCCGGGTGACGCTAGTTCTGAAAAGAACTGTTGTTGGTGACTGACGTTTCGACAACCTGAGCAGAAGTCATCTTCAAAGTCAAGTGAGTAGTGTTTGTCAGGTGATGATGTTATATATCTGGTTCGTTGAAACTGATTGGTCAGTTTAGCCATGATGGTATTGGCTGAAAGACTTGTGTAAAGTTTGTCATCAGTCATAGGTCGGTTTCGATCCGTCTATTGTAGTCTGTTGAACTGTAGTCTATTGTTAGTCAAATTAATTCGGTCTGTTAAAAGTCCGTTTGTCAGTTTTGTTTACGTCGTGGATAAGTTGTTTGTAAGGCGCTGGTAGTGGTTGACATCTGTTAAGAGGCTTTTGTTCTAAGTTAGTATACCAGCTTTCCAGAGTCAGTTGTTGAAAATAGTTCGTACTGTAGGTTAAGCATTGGGCAGTGTCCCAGTCAATGTTGTGGCTAATCAGTTGGTGATGTAAAGTGACGTGATTAATGAATGTGTCCCCAAGAGCACATAAAATGAAAATCAATTAAGGCAACCAACAAGAAGTTGAATAAAATAGAATAAAAAGTAACATAACATAATCTATACTATACTTCCATTTATTTCCAGCCTATATAATGGCTCTGTTGATTCTAAGACCCCTCATTCCCCTTCCCTCTGGGCTATGGACAAGTATTTTGCATTTTCTTTTTGTATGGTGGCATATGCCCCACTGTGGGGGCATTTAGTCTTCACAAATTCCTCATGGCAGGGCAGTGAGAACAGAACAAATGCCCCAAGCTCAGAACTTGACATTCTTCACTTTTAGTAAGCTTGTAATGGTGACATAGCCATGTACCCGGGGGGGGGGGGG
>OMLO01002254.1_pt1 | contig 15449 bp, 12 predicted proteins | sample 1674811 | NCBI WGS metagenome assembly OMLO01 (sample SAMN06265003, study PRJEB25207) | coral metagenome | isolation source: Coral host | place: Mexico:La Bocana,Puerto Morelos, Mexico | collected 2008-11-13 | reverse complement strand
TTGCTATAAAAGCAAGGAAGTACCATATATTCACAAGGAAGTATTACTCATACGGAACAAGTATTACTTATGTGGAGGAAAGGTTTATTTATGTAAAAGAAGTATTATTGAAACAAACGGCGTGCCATAGGGGTTGTACACGATCTTGTCGCCGGAGGCGTAACATGAAATTGGACCAAAAACAAAGTGATTCTTTCTCTGCTGTAGACAGTAGCCGCCCAGGGTAATTTGGGATTAGTTGTGTTACGGGACCTTTGTCAGAAAGTGACCGTGATGATTTCATGCGATTGTCCTGCAAATACTGTGCATGTAGTCATGAGGGGCCAAACCTTGACATCAATTATGCTGAGACTGGAAATACGTTTAGGCATTGACGTCCGTTAGAAAACTGCGCGTATAAATCGACGTTGGAAGCCACATCTTTATGCATCTGAGAGATGAAATCGGTAGATCAATATTTATATTTTTATAGAATTGATGTCTTAGAATAGATAAAGCATGGTTCCTTGGACGCGTTCAATCTATTGACGGCTTTTGAGTACAAAATTATTGTTTGTCTAGTTAATACATGCGTATTACTTTGTATTCCAGTTGTCTTCGTCCTTGTTTAGCCTCGCGCGAATTCCAAGCCACCGCCCCACCCCCCCACCCCCCTCCATTTTGGACGGGCATTTGACATTTTGTTTTCATTTGGGAGAAAATGCCCCATTATGAAATTAAAATTCAAAAACCTACGATTTCCTGTGTAATGACCCGCCAAGTATAAGTTTTTATAAGTGTGTCGTGTAAGTGGAGTGCTCAGACACTTCCAGAGTACGCTGCGCTGAAACTTACGGCTTCATTCACGTATGTTTATCACTGTACTAGTTTTGGTTTCATTTTGAATTGATCGGTAGATTGACTTAATGACAAGCAGGTTTTTATTTCATGAATGATCAGCCTTAACTCCACTCCATCGGGCGAAGATTAAGTCGAGAGACCAAAAAAAGAGAAAATAACAGGAGAACAACTAGGAAGCGAAGCCAAGGACTCAGCTTTCTCTTAGTCCTTCACGGTCAGTTTCAGCTGAGGTGTCCGAGGCGACTGTCCACGTGACCTGAAACGGATTGACCGCGACGAAATATCGAGTCCTAGGAACGAGGCAAGCCTTGACTTCAGGTGCTGTATGCCATACGAAGGAGCGAAGAAGATATCGTTAAGCTCTGAATGTCCCTCGTCTGACAACTGTCTTTGCAGTAAGCTTGCGAACAATTGGTTTCTCTCTCATTAATATTGGGCGTGGGAAAAAAACCAACGAGTGTACACAGAATGTTTGCAGTTTTATTTAATATACGAATATTACATTTATGTAGAGCGTTGTCCCAGTTGCTTCATATGCAGAATTTACGAGAAACATTGATGACAAGAAGCCAGTTGGAGGGATAATTTCACACGTTTTCACAATTTCCGCGAAGAGGAAAACGCAGAAACATGCCGTTACACTTTCCCGCAAGTCGAACTGCGAAAGCGGTTCAAAACCTTGGTACGGAAAGGAAGGGAGTGCTACTTTATCTGTTAAGCCTTTTACGTCACGACTGTCACAATATGGGTGATGCTAAAAGATTGTTATCTTTTGTTATCCAAATAGTTTTTGTTATTTGGAGAATCAATATTGCGAAAATGCTCTAAACAAAACAAAACTGACAGACCTTGATTTTTTTTTTGCCCTTCGCAAATTTTGAATCAAGCCCCCCCCCCCCCCCCCCCCCCCTCCCTCCCCCCAAGGAAACCAATCTTGACATGGTCCAAGCTTACGATAGATAAGTTAAAGATATTAACGCGAAGTTCAAAACTTGAGTACGAAGAGCTACATTTAAAATTTAAAAGTAGGAACATCACAACAGATGGCCTTTCTTTTTCTGTATTTTCATTGATTCAGATCATCAAGAGAGCATGATGACGTTTTCATTTTCAACTTTGTTCGCGTGCAACGTACTCTAAAAGACACCTTGACGACTAAAAACGTTTTACTGGGAGTTTCGCCTCGAACACGCTGTGTGAGACTCAAGTTCATGGCTTGCACTCCTAAGAGAGACGACAACCAGTCTCTATTCCTTTGATATGGGAGTCCCCCCCAGGGAGAAGAACAAGAAGTTTTTTAATTAAAATTTAAAATTTGAATATGTATCTGCTACAAACAAGATGATAGAGACGATGGTGCAAATTTCGTTTTCAAGTCAAGTCCTTTGATATTCACCATAGATGCGCTCTGATAATTGAGATAAAAGAGGAGTATGTTGAATTTTCTTTGCCCAGCTGTCTTGCATGTCAGAACTGTTCCGTTTACAGCAACCTAAAGACTCCGTTTCGATCAACATGTCTGAAGCGTGTGTCATTCGAACGTTGAATTTGAAAATCTTGTTTTGTTTAAAGCTGTCAAACGTCAGCTGCTGTAATTGCGGTTGACAGAAACAACAATCAGGGTATTTCCATAATAGATTCGTGAATTGAAAAAAAAAATTATAAAGCACTTTGTCGTTTAGAAGCGTACTTAGCGACAGATTTTAGAACAGTCCGAAAAATCAGTAGAGAAAATCAGTGTTCGCTCCTAGCCAAAGATCAGGGCTTTACACGCCAAAGTGTAGTCTTAATTCCTTTATTATTATTATTATTTTTTCTAAAAGATGGAGATTTTCGTTGTCTGCCGTTTGCGATTAAAATTGGCGTCTGACAAAATGGTGATTCGAGAGCGGGATACAGAAAGTCAGAAAAAGACCAGTTCATATTGCAACAGTGAAGTGGCACTCGTCAGGATTTTCGTCCAAAAATTCTCTATGCACGAGTGCTAAAAAAAATTGCGTCTCGTTTCATTTTATTTTTTATTAAATACAGTTTTTGTGCAAAAGGCCTCGTTGTCTCACCTCTAATTTTTATTTCAATCAGAACTTTGCCTAAAAGCCATTAATCTGAAGAGTTCTTTTTCAACGCGACAGAAAATCAATGCGTCTTGCCATTATCTTCATTGTACTGACACGAGATTTTGTGTCGGAGTTTCGTCACCGAAATACCCTAATGTCCTTCATTGACAGCCACCTTCCGATTACCAAGATTAATGAATAATTAAAATATATCCGCTGGATTGAGTTTGCTTTTCTCTTCAAAGGCAGCTGACTTGTCCATGCCCTCGGGCGACTCAATCTCATTTCTCAAAGACAATTCGGGCGACGAAAGCTGCCGGTTTAATGTGCAGAATTTGAAGAAAAGGGTTTCTACAAAAACCTGTTTAAGCCGCACAGCCATGGATAGCAAAACAAGGACTAGGTCATTTCGCCAATCGTTTATCTTAAAGGTAACTTTTTGACTGGTAAACGTGTTAACGGTCTCGTAGATCTTTTTGCCTGCTTTCTCGACGATGCATATTTTTCCTTTTCTTCACAGATTAATCCCGTCTTACTCCTTTTGCTGTTGCAGTCAGGTACGTTTATTATTATGTAGAACTGTGCCTTTTTAAGAGCAAACATATAAAGCATCTTCCCGAATCAATTATTCCTTGGTTCGATGCCGGAAAGGTTTCGTGCGAGTAAGAAGGTTTTCAGCCATGTAAGTGCGCTCTCTTTTCGATCCTGCACGCATCAAGCTTTATTTTAACTTCTAAATATATCTTACTTTGCTTTTCTGGTATTATCTATGATAAACAGACTAACTATTTTTAATTATTTAACAGCGGGGGGTTTACTTTTTACACCGTACTCGTATTCTGATCCATATTTTAAAATGAAATGTGTATGAGGCCAACTACATTTGTATTCTGCCTGCGGATGTTATTCGGGTATCTTGCAATCTTTGTACTTTTACACGTTTTTTCCGCGGACAACAAATTGTGTTGTAATTTATGCCAAACACGATCGATTCTTACTAACTACCACGATCTCGAGCGGTAGACATGATATCATGTTGGCCTGTCATCAAATTTATCTCATATTGATATGCATGAGGTATAACTGACCATTCTACTCGTATCAAGTATTTCGATTATGCCGTATTTCTTCTTCTCATCGCAAACCTGAAATTAAAGAATACTTTTTCGTTCATCTATGTTTTGGATGACTGCGTTGTCAAAACCTTACATTCTGCCCTTCAGTTTCGACAGGTGAATTTTCGCTACCGCACCGAGAAATATTTCAATCGTTTAAACGGCGTCGCTTTCAGAGAATATTTTGATGTTAAACACTTCGTCTTTTTTGCTCTTCTTAACTCAGAAGATTGTTACGCGTACAATTTCGTAGGAAAAGAACAGTTTAGCTCAAAATTCGACAAACCAGTAGAAGTTGATTTTAAGGTGTTCAAACAGTTAAGTGTCCAAAAACGTTTTCGAGAAAATTGCATCGAGGCGCCATTTTCTATTTAAATGTGTCTGATCACTGCGGTGGGCTTCTCGGCCTCTCGGCGTTAATGAACCCGTACAGATATGCTTTTCACGGGATAAAAAGCGGCATTAGATTGGGCCAGCTAGTTTCACATGTAGAAATCGATTCTTCGTATCACACTGATTGCAGCTAGTGACTGACCGCGTTTGTTTTTGTTTCTTTTTTTTTTGTTTTCGAAAAGCTAGTATAATAGAAAAGGAATGGAGCTTCTTCTTTCTTTAGTTTTCACTTTCCACATTTTAGATTTCCCTTACGATATAAAAGCTTCTGTAACTAAGACAGGCGGGCGCAGGGATATATATTGTTTGAATTTCGATCGCGAGCGGAAAACTGAATTTTTTATTGTTTACTTTCAAATGCAAATCAGGAGGATTGTCGAAAAAAAAAACTATTGCTTTCGGGGTAACTAATTACGATTCTTTTTTTCAGTAGTATGTATCTAAATAATTTCCAATTTTACCTCGCAGTTACGTGATTTAGCAAAGCTTGGGAGTGGCCTCGCGTAAACGATGGCTAAAACGAAAACTAAACGCTTTTCATTCAGGGGTTGAATTATAGCTTACTGCTCGTGCAGTATAGAGAAATGATGTTTTGTAACACTTTAAATATACAATGTTCAAAACCCATTTGCTAAGGGTCGAGCATTATATGTTTACGTTTCTCCCTCAATTCAACAGAATTTTCATTTCTAAATTCAGCTGCCATTTCTATGAGCAATCTTGTAGCTTCTGTTAGCTGGCCAATCAATCTCCCAATGTTTGGTTCAAAGAAGTTAAACCGCACATTAGGATAAATATGCGTTGATAAATCCGACCGGCCGGAAGGGTCGTGCCAGTTTCTATAACCTTGTAGGTAGTGGGATTTTGAACTTAATCATGACAAAAAAGAGACTAAAAAGCCTTAGCTTACTAATCACACAATCACAAAAATCGCTTTTTTTGTTTCCATTTAATTTGTAAACCAATGGCCAAACGGTAATCAGTGGAAATTTTATTGCAATTATTTCTCGGTGTCTTGATGCTAGAACTGAATTCACTGAATGAAAGCCGTCTTTCTTGAGCAAATTTGTTTATATGTTACTGATTAATCATTATTTTCGCTATCTCCTGTGGACACTGCGTTTGTGCGTATATTTGAACAAAATCTTGTGTCATAGCGAGCAAATAGGACTATGATCTAATTACCGATGATCACATCAAAAAAATCTGACTGGAAGACTAACGTTTTCAAAGTTAGTTAAAGCTTCAGTTTTCCTGACATCCATTGCATTAATTATTCCTTGCATAACAGTTTTCCCGTCTTGACTGAACTCTACACTTCACAACTTCCAAGTGACCACTAATGTATGGTGCATAATACGATGGATGTTCAAATATCAGTGATCTAAAGCTGCATCTCATTAGCCGTAGGCGCTTTTGTGGGCTACGGTTTTGTTAGCTTAGTGTTATGAGCTGGCCACATTTGAGCAAATAAAACCAAAATGAAAAGTTATAATAGATTTAGAACTTCTAGAAAATTTGTTAAAGGTAGAGGGAAAACATGGATTCTCGAGGAAAATGACTTTTAAGTCTTTAAATAGCTATTAAATAATTTCGCCATGCCCTCAATAATCGTGGCACTGCCGCTAGTTCAGGGTCAACTTGTTCTAAAAGGCGCCTCATGTAAGACATTAAAAAATTATTCATCGATTTTAAAATTACAGCCGTCTATATATAGCTACTTTACCTTTACTAATTCGTGGTGAAACTTTCAATAGACTGAGATATTTAAGTTGGCTTTAATATGATATTAGGCACGTCTATGACATCCGTTACCTTGACAACCACAAGAAGCTTAATAATATGTCTTGAAGTGTGATTGGTATCAAACAGTGTATAAACTTTACAGTTGGGATGATAGCGCTTTGACGAAGATAGCAAAGAATTGTAAAAGCGCTTACTTAAGCCAACGTCATGGGGAATTTAAAGAAAGTCTCAATACAATTTGCTTTAAATGAAGAGAAAAAATGTGTTTAAATTCATGAAACTTTAATTAGGAATATCGAGACTTGTCACCATTGTCAGCCATAATTTAAAGATCGCACGTGATCGCGCTTTCTGAAAGAAATGATCGGAGAGCACAAGGCTGTTATGTAATAAATTCTGACAGGCTATGTATATGGAGGACCGTATTATGCCCGAAGCAGCTGTCCACGGCTGAAGTTTAAGCTCTATCACGTGATCAGCCTTGCTTCATTGTTATTCTTTCATGAAAGTTTACTTGAGGTGCTGGGATCTTATGAATTTTCAGGTAAATGTTCGGCGATCAGTTTCTCAGCCATCTCTGAATTTAAATAACAGTATATTCCTTAGCTATCAGTATCGGTTAATTTTTGCAGATTTTAGATCTCAGTTATCAGTTAAAAAAACATGCAATGTTTCAGTTGACAGTTAAAATTTTAGCTGACTTTCATCTACTAGAGATCAGCCTCTTTGAGATTCCTGGTAGCATCGTATAGTATTGAGGACTCTTAATATGAACAGTCACTCCTTTTTTTATCGAGCCATACTCCACGAGAGAATTTTTAAGTTTTCAGTTAGCTCGGACGTCAGGGTAACCCTGGTTGGAGATTCACTCGCTTTAAAGATACTACAGACAGAAAGACAGTCACTCTCTTTTTATCGGACGCGTATATAAAGCAGTCATGCATGGAATCCGATGGCAAATGTTTTAGCTTATTCAGCAAAAAAACAATGCTTAATTTACTCTTGACACTTATTAATCTTAAGCATTCTTTCTTACAGTTTTCTTGCTATTCATCATTAGGTCCTGTGTGTATCGCGGCCTCCAATAATTTCATTATCAACACAACGGCAGCAACAATTATTGAGATTAACAATGGTCAAAAAAGTACTGGAATAATAGAAAACAGAACGTTCCATGGTCCAAATAACGGTACATGGAGTTACTCAGTGGCGGCCTTCAATCTCACCTATTTCGTTGCCATTGACGTCTTTTCGTCTGGAAAGACGGTATCTATTCGTGGTGCGCATGCGCTCTCTGTGACTGTCCAAGGCAACTTTACAATAGGCACCGAGCTTGACGTGAGTGGACAAGAAGTCAATTTTACCTCACGCGATAAACCCCTGTTTTGGCTTGGAGGATTTGTACGTGTCAACAATTCTTGTTGTACACTAGGTAAGCAAACAGTATTATAAAGTGTAACAATTTAAAGAAATTGTTCGTGGCAGTGGGTGGGCGGATGAAACATGATTTGGATTTTAATAATAAAAGCTAAGAAAAGTGGATAAAGATAAATAAACCGAAACAGTGCAATAAGCCATTTCTAAGTTGGCTTCTACCTCCTTTTGCAAAGAGTCCTGGAATACAAGCTTGCATATGAGAATGAGTTTGATTTGCAAGACAATGCATGCAAGGAATCTCATTAATCTCATTTCCAGAAGAGAGATTGAGCAACAAGACTCGTTTTGAAACAGAGACAAGTGCAGCTCGGATCCTTTCACGTTATTAACATTGCAGCGTAGTCCAGCGAGGCAATGTCGGCGAGAACTGCGAAAAGTTAACTGTTAACGTTTCTAGCGACAACCTTCTTTCGTGAGTAAAATTGAAATGTCGCTTGAAACGTCGTCTTAAAACGATTGCTTCCACAGTCAGTTTCTATGTCAACTGTTTGTTGCATTGATAGTTAGGTTGTTTAATAAGTAAACGTTTAGCCAATTATAAAGAAATTGAATACACTCAAACGGCTACACTATATGTTTAAAATACGAGCTCTATTTCTCTGCAAGCTTATGACTAGGGTCATGTTGCAGCTCTTGTAATGTCTCACATGAATGGCTTAAAACCCTTAGAGAGGACAATAGAACGAACGACAGAAACAATAACCCCTAGCCCCTAGACAATAGCAGCTGCTGCAATGACGACAAATTACAAGCTTACAAGAGCTGCTACACTACCGTTTCATGGCTAATGCTACTCTCCAATCTAGTTTGCTTAAGCACGTTCGCGCGAAAATTTTCGACCCGATAGATTTTTTTAACTCCTACTGCGGACAGATATTGATTTACTTGTTTCAGAAATGAAATAAAAATTGAGGGTCACCGGCTTCGTTTCAGAGATAAGGTGTGTGGAAAACTAGTCTGGTGCGCGTAGTTCAGCATGGTCTCCAGGGAATTTAGGTTAAAATATCAAAGATAAGTGAACAGAGGCAAACTATCCTAATGATATTTTGTATAAGTGAATCTGAGGCGTTAATAATTTCAAATTTTGCCATCATTTTCACATGCCTTAACCCTTAAAGAGGCATTTGAAACTGACGCACAGCTAAACGAAGAGAAATTCGATGGAGCGTTTTGCAAAATATTCAAACGTCTACTCGATAGATTTTTTCATTTTTTCGCAAAACGTAGAAAATCAGTAAAGAAAATGACCCATCGAAAAAAAAAAATAGAGGTCAACGAGCCTCCAAGATCGTTAAATCTACGCAAAGTGATAGAAATGGCCATTTGCTCTATTATTGTTCGCTTTACTACTTAGCGCGCGCGCTCGATGCATGAAGTGGCGTGTGAATTTTGGGCGCAGTAAGGTTGGGCAGAAGCAATTAACGCGAACATCCTTAAATGTTTTTCCGTCTAGTACTATCATATTACAGTTAATTTGAAATAAGTTTGTTTAACTTTCAACTACAACACGAGAGTACAGTACACTGTTTGAAATTTTAATCGGGAGCATTTGGTTTGGGGTGGAAAGCTTAAAAAAAAACCAACTATCTTTTGTTAAGAAGCTAGTTTCTAAGCTCTTCTCTGTTTATAAATAGGAGCGGGGCCTGGTGCTGCCTTCAGTTATCACGGAGGGGGGCATGGCGGACGAGGAGGTGGTTTTTATCAAGATAGGAATACCAGTAGATTTTTTGGATGGTCCTACTACGATACGTCTTATTTACTCGGTGGAAGTACAGGTGAGAAATGTTTGCAACGGCCATAACACAGTTGTACATCTATTTCGTATAAAAAGTGGTAATTAATCGAGCTTTGTGCTTCTATCGAGTTTTACTAAAATTCTACCAGTATACTTCAGGAAGTGATCAAATCGGATTGGCTGAGCTATTTGTACATTAATGATCAGCCAATATAGTATGTATTCGCTGAAATTCTCCATAAATGGTAACGTTTTCTCATTTCTCTGATGTATCGTCGAGGATTAAATATCACGGGATAATTCAATTCCTAATAACACTCAAGAAAGAAAGTTGACCGCCATGCGACTTTCAAAGAGGCCTCAGTTGACTGACGAGCGCGTGTGATTTGCTGCAACTGAAGTTTAACTTCAAACAACAGTTCATTCCGTGCGCGAATTAACGTGCAAATTAAATTAAAGTGCGAAGCATCGAAATCGACAGCATACATTGTAATTGTTTATTTTTTTTTAACAGGAACAGTTTTGTTCAGCAGCAAATCTGGGTCTGGTGGTGGAGCCATTGAGTTAATCGCTGAAAATGGAATCCTCACCGTTGGTAAGAGGCTTAGAATACTCAGAATTTAAATTACAGCAATGACTTACAACAATGACAATGAATTGACAGAAGCCCAAATTAACGTGTACAAGACCAATATTGACTATTTGTCCGCCGAAAAGCAAAACAATCTGTCAGTCGCCTTGCTTTAACCAGTTCTACACGTGTGGACCTTGTCTTGCTTTGCCTTTACTCTCAGGCACTTTTTACACTACGCCGAAAGAATTTGAAAATGCAACGGCCATTTTGGATTTCTGTCTTAGGACAACTCGGACAGGGAATTATATCGTGGTGCATCGTTTTTAAAGATCCCGATTTCAAAATGTTTTCTGTCCACACTTAAACGCAAAGCCAGAGTTTTTTAAATTTCTTCGGTTTGAAGAGCGTTTATAAAAAAAAGCTCCGTTTTCGTGACGTATTGGTGTGGAACGAAGGCTTAACCGGAGAAATAAAGCTGCGCTTGTGGACGGTAGATTTCGTGACGCATTAGTAGGCCTAACCGGAGATGTAACGCTGCGCTTTCGTGACGCATTAGTGTGGACGGTAGACCTAACCGGAGATGTAACGCTGCGCTTCCGTGACGCATTAGTAGGCCTAACCGGAGATGTAACGCTGCGCTTTCGTGTCGCATTAGTGTGCACGGTAGACCTAACCGGAGATGTAACGCTGCGCTTTCGTGACGCATTAGTGTGGACGGTAGACCTAACCGGTGATGTAACGCTGCGCTTTCGTGACGCATTAGTGTAGACGGTAGACCTAACCGGAGATGTAACGCTGCGCTTTCGTGACGCATTAGTGTGGACGGTAGACCTAACCGGAGATGTAACGCTGCGCTTTCGTAACGCATTAGTGTGCACCTAACAGTAGCAATAAAGCTGCGATTTTAAATTCCTCCAGCATGGTGTGGACGCTGCCTCACATTTTGAAAGGAATGACGCGAAAGATCACTCGTTGTCCAGGAAATAGCTGTGCGCCACATTAATGGGACAAAAATACTTGGTTACTTGAGCGACGTAAACAAGTCCAGCAGTTGATGTACCTCTTTATTGATCTGAACGTTAAAATCGTAAATAGCATAGATAGTTTTGAAAAGTACAACGTTCAAACTCGAAACGCAAAACTAGCATCGGCATATAATGAGGTTTATGGTGAAATCTCGTTTTAAAAAAGGTTTTCTTCTATTTCAGATGCTCCAGTCAAAGCAGACGGTTACTCAAGTACCAACACTAGTGACGAGCACTGCGCAGGAGGGAGTTCAGGTGGACTGATAAGACTACAAGCAAATAAGGTGAGATAAACTGCAACGAAAATGAGTTGAGATATTCTGTATACAAATCAAGAGTAAGTGAACTAAGGGAGTATAACCCGTGTGATGTGACCCTCTGCATCTTAAGTGAGCTATATTCAGATTCGTCAAAAACATTGCGGGTAAACGTCTTGAGATCGGTTTTAGTTTAGCATGAAATAATGGGATGTAGAATTATTTAAGAAATAGAAAACATGTAGAGTTATAGAAACACGCATAATACAAGTGAGGGTAAAAGCTGTTGTGGAATGGGCTGGAAACTGGAAAAGATGAATCTTGTTAGACGGAGGGAGGGCTAAAATAGAGAGTAATTTTAAATTTCTATATACCATCGTTTGTCTAGGTGATCATAGGAAACAACGGACGCTTATCGGCAGCTGGCGGGAACAGCGGCTACAGTATGAATCATTCTCATTACTGTGGGGGAGGAGGAGGGGGTGGTGTTATCCAGGTGTTTTCGCTCACTGATAATACAAACTATACTGCCAATAGCACAATCCGTGCGAAGCCGGGACTCGGGATACAGGATGGCGAGGAAGGGTTGGAGCAAGTCGCTGGTTAGTATAATAAATATCGGAACGTTAATTCTATTAAGGGTCCGGCGCTCTCACGATCTTGATTTCCATAATATTGGACTACTGGATCACGTACTAGTGCATTGCTTGTAACTAAGCGCTGATAGAATTTTAACTATATTGAAGAATAGGCTCTAAAGCAAACGTGTGTACTCATCCACGGGCTCGCGCTGTTCGCGCATGAGTGATATTTAAGCGCGAGTTCAAAGAGCCGCATGAGAAGCGTGTCCTTACTCGCGCGTACCTCGCGCGTGTTTCCTTCCTTGCCTTTGTCAGTTGTCGCGCACTTCTCCCCCAACAGTTCACCGTGCTTGTCAGTAAGGTCAAAAGAAATGCATCCCTTGCCAGAAACTCACTGCGCTTCCTTTGTAAAAAAAAAGAGACTCGGCTTAATTTATGCACTTGCTTAAGGTATATTGTTGTCCAAAGGAAAACGCATCATGGAGGGGGTTATAATCATTTGAAGGTGAAGAAAATCAGTTCCCGTATCCTTCACAGTGAGAGTCAAATATTTTTCTCCCCGATAATCCATTTTTAGTGATATTGATTTTCTCAAAACAGTTTACTGCTTGGGTCAAGCATGCCGATTATAATAAACCGACTTCCGAAAAGTCTGGGAAAGAACTTTTTTCTCTGACATCGATGCATCGATTTGACAATAAACCACTTCTTTCTTTGCCCCTATTCGCCTAGTCTTTATAAGTTACATCACACAAGAAGGCTCTATCTCCTCAACCTTACAACGCCTTTCCTTTCCCCCTTCCTTTTCTATGGCCTTCTTCGTGGCTCTTTTACTTCGACATCGCTGTCAGCCATTATTTTACGCGCGCCGTTGCTGGGAAGCATTTTTGACGGCAGCACTGAAAAGTAGACAACATTGTCTGATGGTGGCTAAATCTACTTGGGAAACTTTCATTTCGAAAGCTCGGGAAGCAAAAATGTTTTCCACCTGAGGCAAGAGCTTTTTTTCTGTTTTCGAGCAGCAGAATTCGTTTCTGCGACATATCAGTGTTTCCTGCGCGGCTGAACTTGACAACTTTGCGTCCACGACAAGGTTTCCACAACAATGTTTCCAAGTTTAGCGAGGTATTTAATAACACGAAAAATACCGTACGTACTGTTCATTCATTACAGTTCATTTTAGTTCCATTATTGGTTTTCAACCTTAACATATCGTTTTCGTTATTTATGTTGGCAAGATTTATCGAAAGCTTCCTACGTTTAACACGTGACTTAAGCATGATCAATGGAAACGTTCGCGGAAGAATTCGCGCTGTCATAGAAACGTCGTTCCACATATTTGTCCGTCATGCTCAAACGATAAGATCTTTGGAATTCAGAATTGTTTTCTGTATGCTTCTTCTCTTCTATGTGGTTTTATGACCAAAGAATGTTGGACGTAGGAGGTTAGAGGTAAAAAGATAAAATTACCTTTAACGCGTGGAGCAGTGAATGATCAAAACAAACTAGCGAACTTCGATCTCGCCAAGAAGCCCTCAGCGTTTTCACAGCAGGGCGTATCTTCTAATGTGCCGCGGGATATTTGTGATTGATTATGGTTTTGCTATTCAGATTTTACACTGCTGCCAGATTTTGGCATTATTTGGAAATACATCATTTGAGAGATTTAGATAAATAAATAAAGGGCTCTCTTTTACCTTAATTTTATGAATTGGTCGTAGGTATGACAAACCTAGCCAGGAACTCTTTAAGAATTCGATCGTAAGACCACGTGAGTGCTCCTGTTGATGGGAGAATGCCTGAGGTTAGCGCGTGTCGTTTAACGGTAAAAAAAAATGAATAAAAAGATAGAGAAAGTATACGATTTGCACCCTGTTAGCGACGAGTAAATGTCATCGACCTTCCAGACAAGAGTGTCTAGGCGTTAATTATTTTCCTGCATTAAGACTGCATGAACGCGTGATAAGAATCGCATGTTGAGTATTTCCACGACAAAATATGCTGCACAACGGCTTTTTTCTCGTTACCTTGACGTTGGGTTATGTTAGATACATCTGGAGCTGGGATCCTATGTTGAGTGAGTATTATTTTGATCCGTGAGAGTTTATCATTGCCACACTGATCCTTCATGATCAAAGCTCGGGAAATTGCACTGTGGCGCGGAACATTTGCAACTAGTATTGAGCATAACAGCTTGGACATTTGAAAACAAGGAAAGAATGCTCTGTAAACCTCTGTGATATTTGATTTTGGAGAAAACGCATTCAGGTAAAGTGAATTTGGCGACCGGTTTCAATAATGAACTCTATTTCTCAGCATGGTGTCTATCGTTAAGTTCCATCTCCTTCGAGTGAAACCGATCCGGCAATTTATGCTCTCGTGACTTGATTTGACTTGAGTTCTGACCTGGGAATGGGTATTCTCAGAAACAATGGTTGGGATTGTGCAAACAGCTTCCCAAAACCCTTACCCTTAAAGACTGAAATCTGTAATTTTCCCTACCCTATTTATGATCAGAAAAAAATCTTATACCCTCTCTATGACCTGACCCTTAAATCAATACCCTGTTTCAGACCTGTCTTCAAATTAGTCCTTTAATTCACACCGATGTTAAAGGCATCGTGAAATACTTTAGTTGATCGGCCTTTTCGATAATGCATGATGAAAAGCTATGGCTTCCTCTAAAAACATACTGAATTCAAGATAAGAGGGCAAAAATGATACCCTATGATTTGAGATCAAAATATGGCCAAAATCGATACCCTATTTATGACCGAAAACGGCTAAAAGACTATACCCTTTGAAGCGGCACATACCTATATAACTCACACAAGGGAGTACCCCGGTTTTTGATCTCCCCTCCTCACCAATCATCGTACATTCTTTTGAATTTTAGCTCTCGATCAATACTTTGCCGGTAAATCAAGACAATATAATTGTAGTTAAGACTTTTCGTATGAGCTTTCTCTTGATCAACGAAGTGAGATTAGAAATACGATTTCGGATACTGTGTGCAAAAAATAAAATATTTACGTAACGGAATTTGCAGTCTAGATATTTATTTTCCTATGACATTCAAGTATGATTGATGCGTACACGCTCATGAATGTTGCGATCGATGTTAACAGAAGATGGACGTTGTTTTTAGAAAAGTCTGCCACGACAAAAATGAATTCTTTTCACGATGAAATTTCTTCACATAAGCGGTATTTAAAATTATGCCTGTTTGTTGTCAAACAAAAAACACCAGCAGTAACATATATATGAGCATGTGAGTATGTATGTATATCGGCTTTGCGGAGAAAACGAGATTCAGAGTTGAGTTTCTTGACTAAGGTATTAAAAGGCAATCAGATCACGGTGGAGTAATGTAATTAGCTTTCGGATACAGGACAGGTTAAATTTTAATTTACGAATTTTTAAGGAAAATTTGAAAGCCGGAAAGTCGCTCAGGACGAACCAATAGAGCAAAATGAAAAACTCACGACAAATACAGATGGTACATACAGCTTCTATACAATAGGAAAGGGGATCAAATTCTGAATATTGCAACTGATATTTCGACTACACTTGAATGCCTTAGTTAACAACTATTCACTGAAGTGGAGGTGGATAGTGGTGGATATTTACCGAGCCGCGCCAGCGGCGAGGTAAATATCCACCACTATTCACCGACACTGAGGTGAATA
>OMLO01002253.1_pt1 | contig 15452 bp, 12 predicted proteins | sample 1674811 | NCBI WGS metagenome assembly OMLO01 (sample SAMN06265003, study PRJEB25207) | coral metagenome | isolation source: Coral host | place: Mexico:La Bocana,Puerto Morelos, Mexico | collected 2008-11-13 | reverse complement strand
AAGAAGTCATAAGGCTAACCATAGTTAATAGAGGGAAAAGTGTTGAGAAGCCATGCAAACATCTACGAAGCAGACAAATAGGCATGCATGTTTTGGTTCAGTGTCCTCGTGTACCGTTTCACAAGAACCGATACAAAAGACCCAACAATATTAAACAGCTAAACAAAGGTTCGTAAAGAAAGGAGTACAATGGTTATTTCCTCTGTGTACCGGTACACCAGGACAAACCCACATGTTTTCATGTTGTCCCTTGGTACCCTGTCGGTCAGTCATCACCCGCCCCTAAGAGATTACTGGCATTTCAAGCTAGTCCCTTGGGTGTTATACCTTGTTATGTTATTTATGAGACGTTTTCACTTTCTCTTTATTTGTGTTCATTCTAAGAACTACTGATATTTTCGACTATCGGCGTATTAGGTTGTTGTAAACTACAATAAAGTCATTATTCAATATATATTTTCAGTTCTCGTCATTTTGTACACGACGGTAATGCATTTTTTGTCATTGTTATCTAATTTTCATTGAAAGGACATGATAAAGAGGGTCATACAAGGCTCGTGAGGACACACCCCAGAAATGGTTGTTTTTAAATTCATGATCGATGTTTTATGTTCGGTTGAGCGGGGCGACAAGATTTGTGTGGGAAGCTCATCGACCCTACCCCTGCACATTTTGTTTTATGCTCAAAGACTCTGCATGAATAACATAATTGAAATGTTCCCATTGGGTTGATGAATGAGCGCGCATTACCACCTTTTTTGCCAGGTTTTGAGCAGGGTCAACAAAGGACTTTGCCAGGTTTCAGATAACAACTTCCCTCTATTAACTATCGGCTAGCCAAGGAAGATGATCAGTCCTCGAACAAGTTTGCCTCGCCGCGTCGGTAATTGCGCTTTAGAAAGAAGAATGAAAACCTCTAGGGACCAAGGTATGTGATTCGGTGTCTGTGGACATATTCAGACAAAGGAGAGCTTATTCAAATCAGCATAATCATCAGCTTCAGGCTTGTCTTGAAAAGGCAATCACCATTTTGCATTTGTACTTCACTGTAAACACTTTTAAAAATGGCGAGCGCTAAGTTGAGTTAATTGGACACCCACTCTCAGGCCTGAATGTAGGATGTTAACTTCGGTAATGCGTCAAATTTACAGCTGTATAAATCCAATCCAATCCATAGCTGTTTTGACCTCTACAAGGTATCAGCAGTATCAACACAAACGTTGCGTTGTGTTTATTTTGAAAATTGTTGCGGTATAAAAGTTTTTTGTCAAGTGTTCGAAGAACTACAATCTTGGGCCAGAGTTAATAGAGGGAGACCTCTATTAACTCTGCTTGGACAGAATAAAAAGGAACAATTAACCCCTCCCCGCCCAGGGCAATGATGAAGGCGCGAAGGAGCAAAAACGCGCCATTTTGGCATCATTGAAATGGGAGGGGGGGGGGGGAGGGAGAGGTGGTCCAGATCATCATCATCATCATCATTTATAACATTAACAATTATATGAGGGCGAGGAGACCTCCAAGAAACCACCAGGCTTATAGGGGAGGCCACCTCGGTTAGCAATATGTTCATAAATTTGTTGTGGAAGTGCGGCTAGGTCAATTCAGACTCAATTCATTACAAATTCAATAATTTTTTTCTGAAAAATAGAAAAGCTAGTCGAACCAGTAATCGATATTTTGAGAGAATTCCAAGTTTTAGGACCCTGGTAGAGAATTGTAAACTGTTTAAGATTAGTACGACAGTGATGTGGTCGATAAGACGATGTTCCATTTATTTGTCCAAGATTGATGTCCTCACCGTATTTATAGATTTGTGTTATATTTACAGATTTGTTTCAGATTTGTTTCAGATTTGATACAATTAATACGTCAATAGATGTCAAGTATTCTTTTCGACTTAACTTGTAAATTTCCAGCTAAGAAAATAATAAATACGACACAAAGCTGAATTAATTCGACTATTTTAATTAATTATCTCATTTTAATAAGATCAAGGTATTAATTTTAAGTTAATTACAAAAACACATGCGCGCGGAAACTTGAGTATCGTGTGATAAGATTGTTGAAACAGATCCTTCCTGTTTAGTTCTTGTTTGCTATGTGCTGTCGTGATATCTCTTTCATTCTTCAGCCATCTCGGCGGCCATCTCAGTCGTACGCCATTTCTCGTAGTATCTTTCATAGCCAATTGTATGTTTTTCAAGCTCTTCCTGTTTTTGCTTTATCCGTCGTGGAACATTTTAAGTCTTTCAGTTGTATCTCTAAGATAATAGGAAAGGAGTTACATTTATTCATTTACCCAGCATTTTTTCAAACAGGCGAACATTGCTACAAAAAAATTGTTAAATATCGTTTCAGGCAGGTTTATTTTATCATTATTTATCTCTCTCCAGTTGAACGATTTGGAGAAGGAGCCGAGGAGGAAAGCGGGCAGGTGGAAATTTCAGCGTAGCTTTATAAGAATCTCGAATGTATTTAGGAAGTTAAGTATTTTTATGAAATTTGACCAAATAGACCAATTTTTGAATTATCCTTAAGTTTTGTAACATGTAATTAAATATTATTATTATTATTATGGGCAGTAAAACGTAAGGATGCCTCCTTAATAAGATATTTATAAGGCGCGATCGCGATTATTATTATTATTATTATCATTACTATTATTATTCCTTAAAGTCTTGCCGCTTTTAACTTAGGGTCAATCCATGAGCCTAGGGCAGTCATAAGTCTGATGGATTACTTGATGGATAGAGTCCTCCTAAGTATGTGAGCAGTTCCAAGGAGGAGGGTCTTCTGTAGCTCTGTTATTCTAATATTGCCTGTGATCTTGCCGATGTAGTTTTCTGTTCTCTTCTTAACAAGTCCGAAAAATTATTATTTAGCAGTTGCCGTGATATCCATAGAATTATAATTTTTACTACTCTCAATTCATACTTGACACTTTTTTCTAGGATCGCATTAGTGACATCACAGGACATCATGAACAACAGAAACCTAATATAAAATTTTTCTTATATTGGATAAACCTGTTTTTTTTTTAACCTTCACCAAAGAATTCAAGCCACGAATGACATTTGAAGGCCATAAATAAATTCACTAATTATTTCGCTGTATCACTTCGATTGTTCACTCAGTGTTGGACAACACAACACAACAAAGGACGTAGTCACGGCAGACGTAGTCATAACTAGTCATGGAATATTTTCAGATCTTCCCAGGAGTCGTTAATCAAACAATGGAAATTAATATCTGTTTTTTTTAATCCACCCCTGAAAGCGATAGGCGGCTGCTGGTAATTTGTTCAAGTCTTGGAAAGCAAACATTTCGTTGACAATTATTTTTTGTTTCACAAAAAACAGCTTTAAAATGTAATCTTTTATACGTCATGTTTTCCGTTGTCTTTGGCATTCTAAATCAACAAGCAAGGAGGAGATTTTTGGCAATACATTGATCACGAAACTATTGGAATAAAATTGGACTGGACTATGGAACAATGTACAGTCGTGCGAGCTTCCCTAACGGCCATGCGTTTTAGATTTCGTTCACTCTTGCAGATAAGAAACAGTCTTAACCTGGTAAAATCAAGAAAAAAAACAGAAAGATATCAATTGGAGACAGCAAAAATCAAAAATATGTTTCTATCCAGAGAAGAGAGAGCACGACTTCTTCAGAAAATATTGTCGGCTGGTTGCATCTTTTTAACATGTTTTTCTCTCTAGCGGCTTGTTCGAAATGCACTTAGTATAACTGATTCGACAAATAAAGAAACAAATCTTTTTGTCTACCGTAGACTTTCAGTGATTTGAACAAACTCGATGTTTTGTTTCGCTTTCTTTTACAACAACAGGCCTTAGTGTGAATAAATACTTCCCTGTTCCTGAGCTTAGGCGCAAATTAACAGGGTGAAAGCTTTGTTGCGTGCTTCTGGCTGATGTGGGAATTTTAATTAAAAAGTTGACAAAAATTTTAAATCTGTTGTGATAGCAACAGTGAACTTTGACTTGGTGAGAATGGCCGGTCAAAGATTTTCAAGTCGGAAACATCATGCGTTTTGATTTAACAATAGAATCCCCTCACATACCAGAAATACTGCACTTATAAGTTGGCGCTAAAGGTTATCAAAACATGTTTTCCTCATTATCATGTTATGTCGGGCTATCTTTAGTTGAGATCTATCGCATATCGTATTGTGACATGCTCATTCAAGAAGGAATTAGACTAGCAATGCAACCAAGCTTAAACTCAACTAATTTTTTAATTTTGTCATGACTACCAACTGACACATTTTCTCTAAACTTGTTTTGGATATAGATTGTCCCAAGTACTAGGGTCTTATCAGCAAAGTGGCCTTAGCGCAAACTTAGTTATGCCTGTCCGTACTAACTCATGAACCCGGGAGAGTACTCTTCAAAGTTCTATACTGGGAAGCTCCGCCTCAAGGTCCAGCCCCTAACTTACCCCTAGGTAGTAGCCCCTCTTCCTTTTGTGTATCATTTTGACGGAAAATGTACATGTTTTATTTAAAAAAGGTACCCCTTTACATACCTGCGTATACAATAAAAGCAGTGCATCTCTTCTCTAGCCTTTGGAACTTTCAACTTCAACGTTTTTTATTGCTTTAGTTACATAGCTAGATTTCACTTATTTACCAAAATTACAGAGTCAGAAAGAAATAAAAAATGCAAAGTTACATTAAATATTACGGGAAAACATTTAACAATAACAAACAGCTGTTAACCAAAACACAAGTGTTATCCATTCGACCCTATTCAGTCAAGGCTTTCGTTGTACCTAAACGACAGATTTCCCGACCCTTTTAAATGCCTTAACTTGTAAAAAGCTACACCTAAAACCAAAGAATGAATTCCTTTAGGCGGAGCCTCTCTACATGTCTTTATAGGGAGTGCCACCGCCTCACCCTTCAGTCCTATTGGGCCACAGAAATGTACCACATGAAGTAGAAAACCTAAACGCAGATGGCTTAAGAAGAATTTCTTTCAATGAAGCCGCTCGCAGGGAGCGAGGTAGCCTTTTAGAGTTAAATCGATTAACTGATAATCGGCGCGAATCTTAATTAACTTAGCTTTTCCTTACCCCCGGACTAACTTCAAACACTAGCTAAATTAAATGCCTTTTGTCGTAGTTCGATGATCGCGGAGTGCCAAATATCACTGATATGGTTTGCCACTCCGAGCACAGTCATTCTGCTATCAACAGCATGCGAGATACCCAATGTGATAGATAGTTTTTTCTCATTTTCAGAGTTGCCCTATTTCACAAGAACATATGTGCCAGAGACAAGACAAGAGAGAAGACGTTGTCTCAGTACTCTAATTTTTTTTTGCCTCTAAGCGGGTACCAATTATGATAATTGGTCCCTCTTAGAGGTGAAAAAAAAATGTACAAGCCATGCCCACAGAGCAGGAACTTGGTACTCCTTTTAATTATGATCCCCTCCCAGGGATAGGGTACCCTTCAGTTTTATTAAAAGAGAGTTCTTTAAGCCTCGACGGATTTCCGCCGTTCTCTCCAGCCCGTCTACGTTCATCGACCGGGAAACTTTTCCGAAAATGAAGGGACGGAAACGTTTTGGATGGAATCGAATCAAAAGAATTAAGTGCATTCCCAAAAAATCGCTTTGCTCAGATTGCGTACAGATTTTAAAGCATCGGTTCTATTAAACAATTAGATTATAAGCTCCAGATTTCTATCGTGTTATCAAATAATCTAATTGCTCTAGTGTAAATCTACAACTCGTTCAAAACGTTATCTAAATCATCTTTACAGACGCTTCAAAAATGCAAAGAAGCGGCCGCCATTGTTTTCCATGCAAGGCATTCCTAAGCCACATTAAAAACCAAATAACCCGGCTGTTTCAAAGTCTATAAGGAAAGGTCGGACCTTACTGCATTGCAATATTTATTTAACACAATCTCGTTGTTTTTACAGTGTTTTTTTATTTTATTTTTAATGAATCGGCCTTCCGGCAATTGTTTATAATTATCGCTTGGGTAAAGCCCTGACAAGCCCTGACAGGTGAGAAAATTATACAACAATGCACTGATTTAGCCTTGTGGAAACCGCTTTGAATTTAGAATTTAATGTTTTACGTACATTGGTGTAGTGAAGGAAAATGTGGAATATGTGCTAGTTCGAGATGCAATTATTCGATAGAACTAATCAAGCGATTTCCTGGAGGGAACCGATTCGCATATTTGAGCTTCCAAAGAAGTAATTTAGAAGTATGTTAATTTGTATTTTGCCTGTTAGGAATTTTTGCTTTCGTGTGCAAGTTAAATAGATGATATTTAGTTTACAAGATAAAAATGGTTCTAAAATGCCGACACTTATGGGTATGTGCAAATCCCTAATTGCACCTGTAACCTCTGAAAGCTTCTGAATTATAATCGAGTACGTAAATAAACATATAGCGTGACTTGTTTTTTCAATCTGTTAAATATCATTAGGTTATATACTGCTATGCATGAACGATTAGTTGATATTTCATACTTGACTTGGTATAATTGCTAAACGCAATGTAGTGTATTTGTGTTCGCATATAGTCTTATTGGCCAAACGATCGATGTAGACGGTATCACATGAAAACAGTCGAGCTTGCATGCTGAAGCGACACTCAAAAAGATGTTGTGTCTCCAGACACCATTGTTAAAAGAACAATGGCTATTAAAGCGGAAAATGAGTACCCAAAATAGCAGTAATTGTAGTCTCGGCGATAGCAATGTTGCCAATTTCCTTTCCTTTTAAATGTTTCTGTCGTTTTCTGTTTCTATCATATATTTTGGGTAGGATATTAAATCTTTTCTGTTTATTTTCCGTTTCCGTCAGAATAGTATGACCTGGATCAATCGATCATTCCACTATTTGCACCAGTCAGCAAGAACTTTTATCATAACATGATCTTTTACATATAATAGCTTTTGAGGACTCCAATAGATAAGATTTGCATACCAGCACTGCCGAAAGCTGACGAATGTTCTTCATTATGGAAATGAAATGAGGAAATAGCAATTTAACTGTACAAAGTGAAGTTATTTGTTCTTCCTTCAGTAATCTAGGAAGTTCTCAACGACACCAACTCAGTAGAGCTTGGTAAAACGCCCCTAAATATAGCGTGTGTTGAAAATGGATTTTTTTAAGTTTGCTTCACTGAATAAACAGGACTTCAGTGACAACAGAAACATCGGTTTGTTTTTAAAATCTGTTCAACTTGCTTTTCTAAGCATTTTGTACAAACAAATTAAAATTGATCTGTCGTATTTGGTTCTTGTAAGACAGAGAGAAGTAAGAGTTAGTTTTACTTCACTGGAGACTCAACATTCAGTTTCTAACGGGAAGGGCGTCACCCATGGTTGTGTCAGATTCGCTTGCGGCGATGGCTCCAAACTGTCGCGGTAATTTTAACTTGTGATATTGTTCATCGTGAAACCAAATTATTTTCTCTTGGCAGCAATTTTCCAAATCTGCGAGTCGCGTTGTCTCGCTGTCATAGATCGTCCCAGTCTTATTTAAAGCTTCAGTTAAACGTGGTTACTGCTGGAGTAAGGCCACTGTAAAATTACTCACAGCTCCGTTTGTTCGTTTCATGGCTGTAGAGCCCTATGATAAATTGCTACTGTCGGCCATAAGCTACTCATATTCATAACCTCTTATGAATTGTGTTTCTTGTTTCCGTTCTTAGATTGTGTCAGATGCTAACCGAGTGAGAGTATCTACAATAGCAAAGCGTTAAAATAAAGAAATTTCCTGATCGACTGCTGTATAATTACCCCCGTTTCCTCTTGGAATGTGTTTGTCCTCACTTCCCAGTCCTGTTTCTATATAAGTCTTCGTTGTTTGCGGAACTTCGACGATTCCGTGATTACAAGTTTAATCCGTGGTTTAGCATAATCGGGATAATCTCATACGCGTACCTGTCCTAAATCGATTCAAAAATGCGACCACTAAGGTAGATCGTTTGTTTTACTCATAGCAGGTGGTAATTTGGCTGTAAGTACATCATCCCTTACTAGGAAGAAAGAAAAAAAGCTCAGTTCCACTTTCTTAATTGTGGCTGCAGGAATTTAACCGGAAGATAACGGCATTCCTTTCGCGTTGCAATATCGCTTTACACAATACAGGTCGACCTCGCAAGTGTGTAAACACAGAGTTTTCTCTCTCTCGTACCGAGAGCACATATAAAATTAGAAATTGTTTTTCCGTGATTAAAATTCACTTCAGCCAGTCATTGAAACAATATCATCCGCTAAGCTGTCAATTATCATTCAAGAACCGGTTTTTGCACTAGTGGGTAGAGGAGGGGAGAAGAAGCATACATTCGCAACTCAAACTTCATGTTACCTTGGCTTTTGCTTTTTAAACATCCGTTTGAATGAAGAGGTTATCGAGTGGTTTTTGAGGTGGGCCCACCGAAGCCGTGAAGGCCAACCAGGTATTGACGTATTTTGAGGTGCGCCAAAAATTGTCCCCAGCCCCACCCGGTGAAACTTCCGTTTGTGGGATGTTTCGCATGGTTTCTTTCGAATGTGATGTTTATTTGACAGGGCTCTGATTTCACAGACATACTGCCAAGGGAATTCGTAAGACAATCATCGATTAGCTGATGAGGCTCAGTTCAGTACGTGATTATTCTCAGCTCAAATCAGGCGCCACCATATTCTAACAAGAACTCGATTAGTTCTTACAGAATCGAAGCTTCAGTGCAGAAACTTACCAAGTGTTATTTTGAAAGCAGTAATCTTCCGTTCTTCGCCAAACACTCCAGCACTCGGAAGCCATGAATTTCGCAACGAAGATCATTGTTGTGCTGACTTTCATCTGCTTGTGTGAATTGAGTGATGCGAGAAGAGGTGAGCTTTAGCTGGATTAATTCACTTTAGTTTTTATTCTATTGGATGCAAGTGCTTTGAGAAAACCAACGGTTTACTACGAAGGAATTTCATTGATTCGCACACGCACTGTACCGGAATCTTTGATCGACGGTTTTTCCTTCTCCCGTCTAAACCACAACAAAAGGGTGCCCAGTCGTTGATTTATCGATTCACCAAGTGTTAAAACTAGGGCATTCTAATCTAGAACTTGTTAGGGGCAAGACTGAATGTTATAAGCGTTAAAGTGAATTGAAAATTCTTGAGAAAACGATGGCTACGTGACGTACATTGAAAACAACAGCTAACTAGGCAGTACGTGGGACGTTGAACACAAAAGGTCCAAAGATCAAGCATTGTTAAAACTGATCCAGTGTAAATATTTCAAACCTTTTAACAAGCGAGTAAGGAGTCAGACATTGGCAAGTGAAATCACTGAAAATATGCGGCAGGTTCGAAAATGAAAATCCGTCGTTATAATGAAAACATTCCTTTGTTTTCCTTTGTGCGTGTTAAGGTTCGAAGCAGCGCAAGCATCCGGAAAAACCGAACACTTCGGAAGTGGACGAGCAGAATTCCGCGAATGGATCGGTGGCGTTTGGAACCAGGAACTTCACCTCGACAAGACAGCCACCGATGACTCCACGTCGTCCCGACAAAGTTAACCTAGTGCCTCAGGCTTTCAGCAGACGGCACATGGAGAAGCGGTGCTGCAGAATCGGCTACCGAGCTGCCAAACGAAAGTTCTTTTGTATGGTCGACGCTCACTACAGCGCTAAATACCGGAACATGGAGCACTTTCAAAAGCAGAAGTTCCAATCGCGAAAACCCTCGCGAGCAACGCGACGTTTTATGCACCATTTGGACAAGTACTGCATCAAACATCAGCTCAAAGGCGTATTCTACAAATGTTGTATGGACGGAATCTACACCGCGCGCGAGAAAGGTGGATTATGATCTGTGAGGACAATGGAAGTGCAAGTAATAAATGTATAACGCATAAATTGATGTATTTTGAGCAAAGTCGATAAGGAAAACAATATGTTAGAAATGTAAATGTGTGTTATTCAATTCCACAGACGAAAGATCTAGGCACGGCCCAAGTAGGTCTCATGTGGATAGAATTTGCCTGTATTGATTAATTTTGAGTATCGTATTTCTAGAATTGTAGGAGGACTTGTTGTTATCTATCGATTGACGCGTGTTCAATTCCTTGTAGAAACACTTAGCATTTTTCCCGTCAGGTGAAAACACTGTAAATTGATCTGCATATGTCATTTCTTAAATAGAGTGAGTATTTCAGTGGAACCATTAAAAAACAATTTTCGTTCTTTTTGTTCAAACAAGTTTGTACAAATATTGCATAAGACTTTTAAGTACGCTCAAGGCAAAATGTAAAATACAGAAAGGCTGTAGATCTTTTGTACATAGCTGATATATTTTAAGTTGACCAGGCCCAGAATATCGTAAAGGAATTATGCATCTTACTGACTAAGCGCGCACTGAGAGATTATTATTAGACCCGAGCACTTGACTGCAGGAACCGGGGGGTGCGTTCCCGAGCAATCCTGGTTAAAATAGAGCTTTATTGCACGACTGACAATGTTTACAAAAATTCCACAATCGCTGAGTGAAAAAAAGCACCATGAACTTCAAGCGCGCAATTTCTGGTGAGAACGGACTTACTAATCACTTGAAACTTGAAATAGGAAAAAAAAAAAGAAAAGGAAAGTTAAAGGAATCTCTTTTATGTAAAACTCTATTCTTTGAAGTAAGTAAAAAAAACTGCACTGACAGTTCTAGTACAGTACTTGCAAAGTATTGGACTGGAAATACAACAATCTGATTGGTTGACATTTTATTATTAGGCCCGTGAACTAACTCAGTCGTGTAATAAAATTGTTTATTTACCTGTACTGAAATTAGGATGTCTTATTAGAATTTCCATCTCTCTCGCTCAGCTGTAATTCGAAGGCTGTTTGTCAAAGCATTCATTTAACCTGTAAATAAAGTAATTTGATTTTATGAATTTTTTGTTTTCTTGACTTTGGTTTAGTAAACGTCTCTTGAGTAACTTTCGGCCTTTTAATGGGGCGCGTACGCACTTTAGGAGCTGGGACAGAGTAGCCAAAAAAGTGGAGGAAAGGTCGAATAACAATCATTTTAAACACGATAAGAATAAAACTCCCTTCGAAGTACTCTCTTTGACAAAGAAAACTGAATTTTGCTACCCCTGATAACTACAACCATCCCGTCAAAATCGTTTTATTTTTAACAAAACTTACACCGAAATTCCACCAAGCAGAATGATAGTTACGTACGGGGTAGGGCCTTATTATCTTACAAACACTGCAAACAGGCGGATTACAGTAGACGCGCGATCTTAAAAACATTTTTTCCAGCCTAAAGAACTTCTTTTTTCCTTTTTCAGCGATTCAAAATTAAGGTTAATGTATTGAAGTCGGTGTATGATCTTTAACAATCAAAATATTCAAGAAATGATGAAATCGCTACGAAGCAAAGCAAATAGGATTTCAGAGCATTATAACCGATGTTTTTACGTAAACTGACTTTGAGAAGATCTTATTAATTCTTCCGTTCTACGGCATGAAAGAGAAATCGGCGATGTTATAATTTTACCCTAATGACGTTGTTTGGTGAAAAAATCTTATTAATACTTTCGTTCTAATTCGGAGATGTCACTTATAATTTTACCCTAATGACATTGTTTTTCCTACATTTGCCACTCTGAGCAGAGTGTTTCTATTCCCATCAATCATTGTTTTGCTGTTAATTCGATGTTGAGAGAACTTGGTTGGTGTCAGAAATATGTTAAGTACCGCAGTGTAAAAGCATTAACCCAATAATTAATTGTTGCAACACCCAGTCACAATCCGACAGCACGCACTGGAGTGATCGATCTCAGTCGAACACGTCGGTCAGTTGTTTGAATTTATTCAAAGGGTTTAGTAGAGGGTTGCTCCACCCCTGCCATGAAATGCCATGAATATAAACAGTATAGTAATTTGTAAAGTGTCAACAGTTAAATTAACTTTCAACGCAAATTAATCATCGGCACACTAAGATGAATAATTGACAATCGGTTCTATTTAGTACTTAGAATGGTGATGTAGAATGGTGATGTAGCCCCGCGAAGGTTTGAAGTAACCTTAAAAGCACATACCTCGCGGTGATAAGTCGCTGGATTAGAGTATAAGATTTAGCGGTCTTCGTAATGGTTGAAACATGCCCAGAAAGATCTTTCAACAACGTCATTTTCGGAGAAAAGAATCAGTGTTAGAAATATACTGATGAAAGGGTTCCAGAAAACCTCTTTTCCATCCGGCCGCTGTAATCATGGCTTTCAAGCTCTAGGGACCTTTCTCTCTTTACAATCGACTGATTTTCAAGAACATTTCATCTTGGTCAACGCAAACATACTGATCCTAGAACTTCGCTTATCCTTCTTTAACCAGCTAAAACGGGATCAGAATCGAAGTGGTAAGTCTCGGCCTCTGCACTCAGGGGATTAAGATTTTCTTTCGCGGACATTCTCACAATCATTGGACTACAAAAGGGACATATATATGCGATGTTCTAGATTCTTCCGGGACAATCCGCTACAGCAAGCAATTGTGAACAATTGCCAAACTGAATAGTTCTCACTAATTAGGTGTACTGTTGTCAATATTGATCACGGCGCTTCGCTACATTAAGATTGTGGCTGATCATTTTTAAACGTTTCGTGCAAGCTTTCAATCTGACATCATGGAGACAGCATTTCTGGTATGCAAGAATGTTAAAAAATATGTTCAGCTCATTTCATCTCGGATCCAATTCAGTTCAAAAATGAGAGGGTGGCACGTGTACTGTGAAACTTGCATGGGATGGAAGCACGCAACTGACCAGTGCTAACTGTTGGAAAGCTAAAATGGCGAGCGGGGAAACCTTGATAAAACGGGTTCAGAGGGTTCTGATGAGAAAAAAACATACATAAAAGGTTAATTTTTTCGTAGAGGTCATTTAGCACAATCATGCATTGATCCCGCTGCCTCAATCAGGTGCTTCTGGCACTGTTAAATAGTACTTCTGTATGGAAGGCCGCGGTTCACGAGAGATTGTCAATATGTTCAGGTCAAGAGATTATTAATCTCTTGGACATCTATGATAAGCTAGCGACTGCCGGATGCTGTATAAAGACATGATTTATACCCCCTTCTCAGGAGCGAGTTGATCGAACGAGCCGCGCGCGGGCCGGTTTGTATGTCGATGCATGGCTGTATCGATCGATGCGGCCGAAAAGCTGGAGATGTATCATGCTTTGTTTTAGATCCCTTTTTTGCCGCCAAATATACTTTTGAAGTTCCCGAGTCAGATTGAAGACTGAACATTTGAAAATATGAAAATTTCTTTGCTGTATTGGCGGACAGATCTTAGTTAATACTTAAGGACAGAATCGACCACCTCCTGGAATATAAAGTTACTGCAATCATGGCCTAGAAATTAAACCTCGTTCCATTTTGTGACTGTATTAAATGTGTTAATCAAAATGACAAAATGTTCCTTATTTTCCGTTCATGAAATGTCTGAAAATTGCTGTTCCAGTACGTAACAGTTTACAAAAAGCCAAAACATGATTTGATATCCTTGGCTTTATATACTAAAGAACGCCGAGACCCGCGCTGCAGTTAGGATGTAAACTTAACGACATATAAAAAATAATTAAAGTTTGCCCAGAAGTAAAACATCACTTGCACCAACTGAAGTGAAGAATATGAGAGAATTGGAGCATACAGAACATGACGCTCGTCTTAATAGTCGGCCAATATAAGCCGAAGAAAGCTATGGAGCTTGTAAAAAGCCGTTCTTACTAGTGAGGCGCGTTTCTGCCCATGTTTTCGGCTTCAGAAATGTGGGGAGACCGAGCGTGTGGATGGGAGTGGGTGGAACCGCCCACGCCACCAGTACACTACTACAAGCGGTTTCTCCGTAAAGCACTAAGCTCTCAATCAGCAAGTGTTAATGTAGCAACTTTTCACACGGGAAATATCGTGATGATGTTGCGTTTAAGCTGTTTGAAGTGTTGTAAACGGTGGGCGGGAACGCCAACTGAACAGAGTCTAAATGTACGTCATTTTAAAGTTGCCACGGCCAATATCAGCGAGTTTGCAGCAGCGCTAATATCACGGCAGTATAGGACCGTCTGCGTAACGCATTTCTTTCAATAGAACGCTGCGAGTGTCGTTTCTCGTGAAATCAAGATGCAATTAAACATAGTCGAGTGTTTCAAATAAACGGTATTTTCCCTGTCTGAATAATATGTATAATTAAAGGAATTGGACGTAATAAACTTTAAACCACGAAAAATCACGAGTAACCGCTAAGTCGACGCGACTGTTGTGGTTTTGATTGCCTCTGTCATAAATATAAGCCCCTTCAATTCGTCTTCAAGATAAAACTGAGCCGTGAACTGACCGGCAACGGACGGCCGTCCTTTGCGCAGTCTCCCCGTCTGCTCCTTCATCGACAAATCCGCGAGTGTAATATAATTGAATGTCTGGCCGTGTGAGGGGTGCAGTTAACAATCCTCAAATATAACAACGAAACAAGAAAACACAACATTAATTCGGACCTTTTTGTTATGAATGCCGTTAGTTAAATACACAAAAGTGACTCCAAAGCGGTCACAGTTACAGGTCAAGGTTTAGTTAACTTATCTGGTTTGGTGAGTTTTATAAATCTAAGGAAAATATTTTGAATACCACTGACATAGAACATTGTCATGTTAAGGAAATTTTAAAAAGAGTTATAAGAGACCCCCAGGGAAAGTGACCCAGTGTTTAATATTGGTAACCCAGTTGCCATGTTAAATTCATGGAATGACCCTTTATCCAATACAGAATCAGGCGTGCACGTTTGGACGAGTTTATATAACAGGGAATAACTTACTACGAAAAAGCTTGAATATAGACTCGGGTTAGAAGGGAGGAAACGAAAACAAAAATCAATAAGATATATCTACAATTACGTCTTACTTGTGTGAAAACTACATCTAAGTCAAGTGTCTATCTATGATGTCGGATATATTGACAAGCTTCTTGTGATGCTATTGTGGTGGCCGTCTGATGATATCCCATTTCTTTCGGAACGAATCAAAGAGATTTATCAATATTGCCATTGCGTGTTCGAGGTGAAAATTATAGCTAGCGACGTGCAACACAGTACACTGGGCACCCAGCGACTGAGTCGATATTGCGTGCATGGCAAGTCTGTGCTTTGATTTCTCGTACGTGGTGGCCGGAATCGCGCATTTCCGAAATCATTAAGGGTGACAATTGAAAACCAAGAGCCAAATTAATGCTCGTCCCCTGACCCCTTTAACTTAAAAAAATTAAAACGCGCAGAAACAAAGTAGAATCTGGATCGAAACTGACCCAAATCTTTGTCTTAATCCCGTGACGGTTTGTTTTTGTGCTTCTCAGAATAATATTATCACATGAATAATTCGAGCACTCCTGGTCAAACGTTCACATAAATACTTTAAATTTTCTTTTATTCGGGTCA
>OMLO01002252.1_pt1 | contig 15454 bp, 11 predicted proteins | sample 1674811 | NCBI WGS metagenome assembly OMLO01 (sample SAMN06265003, study PRJEB25207) | coral metagenome | isolation source: Coral host | place: Mexico:La Bocana,Puerto Morelos, Mexico | collected 2008-11-13 | reverse complement strand
GCACTCAAACTTGCGAACAGCACATGGTTCTACAGATCACGTGACCCACACGTGGGGGGTACGGAGGGGCGCGGGACTACAAACTGTCCCTAACATTTCGAATAGCTGGAAGTATATGTGACGCGTACATTTAGTTAAAATTATTTCGTTCAACGTGATCACAACCCTCCCCCATCATGCTACAATCTTAGAAGAATCACGTAGCTGACTACCGGCTAACGCGAACCCAAATTCAGATGCAGATGGATGCCTGTTATCAATAGATAGAACTAGCATTCCTTTGTTCTTCGACTATAGATCTCGTTCTTTGTAACAGGTATCTACATGGGTGATAGCAAAGTGGTGCATTTTCAAACCCCTCTTGAAACTGGTCGGATGGACAGTTCGGAGATCGTAGAAAGCGATTTTCAAGAGTTCCTTGGATCTGAGAGCTCAGATTGGTACTTGTATAAATACGGCGCGACTGAAGAGGAATTCAGCGGAAATCCGCGTGGGACATGCACAACTAGACAAAGTGAAGAGGTAAAAACTGTGCTTGAACGCGCGCGAAAGGTACTGCGGGAAGGATTTGGACCGTTTAATATAGTGGGTAGTAACTGCGAGGACTTTGCTTTGTACTGCAAGACAGGACAGCGATCCCAGACCAGTGGTCAGTACTTATCAGCCATGCGCAGAATAGAGGCGGCTCGCCAAGCTGCAGCGACTGGTTACAAGAGTCCTATAGTGTATGCTGGCTGTGTCTTGGGTTGGTTCACAGCCAAGGATTTTGGAAGAAACTTGGAAAGATCAACAAATGACGAGAAAGTGGAAGAAATGCCTTTGCAAAACTAGTAAGATTACTAAAAAAAGGAATTAAGGAATTTCGCGTGACCTGTTTGTCAGACTGTTGATGATCAAGAGTAAGAAACCTTGACAACGAGGATCAAACATGTAATGTATGACTTTACAACACGGATCAACTGAAGGACAAGTTTACTTGATATATAACTTGCTTACGTTGTAATTTTCGACAATTTAACATCTTAATGACTTTATGTCTCGATTCTTGGTATGTGACACGAGTTTCCTGGCTTCACGCCGACTTGACGTATCACTCCCAAGTTTGGGCTGAATTTTATAAATTTGCTAGTGTACTTTTTACCGAGACAATTTGGTTTCAGATTTTTTTCACTAAGTTCGTTTTCCATCGCAGCAATTTTCCCAAACGGCGGTTGAAACACCAGCCTAGTTTTTACTCTGAAATTTTTCCCTCTTTTCCATAACTTGCCTTGTTGAATTTGTAATAAAAAGGTCAAGACAAAAGTTAGCAAACAATAACAGAAAGTCAACGGTTTGTAAACGACTATTCATTCTAAGCCGCCGGCCCGAGTGACATAAACCTCACAGAAGCCAAGTTGTTCCAATTTTTATGAGAACACCACCTCCTGTAATAAATCGTTGACCATCCCTAAACTATTATCGCAAATCTTTTGCCTTCAACATTTTCTTGCCACGTTCCGTTCCTCCAATACTCCAGATTTTCGACCCTTTTTTGTGAAATGTGCTAGGAAAAAACCGCGCCTTTATTCGGACAAATTATCTGTGCGTCAAGACCACCGGTAATAGCAACTCAACTCAAGAAACATCTTTAGATGGATTCCGTCCATATTTACAAAGGTATTAAGGAAGGAAATCTGCTTCGGGGCTTTGCCTCTGACGGCCGTGTTCATTTGTGTCCTTGTTATCAACAGCATGGGTAATGAATTCTGAAAGAGGAATAAAACAACGCGGCCATGAGTTTGCATTGCAAGCCGTGAGTAAACCTGCTCTATCCAGTAACTACATTCTCGATGGTTGGGTGAAATGTGAAAAAAACATTCTGATGCAACACTTACAGGTCTTCATAGCAAGGTAGGAATCTAATTGCTCCTGCATGGCGATAGCTAGAACGTCACGATCAGACTGAAAACATAAGGATAACATATGAGCAAACAAGACGAACAGTCGAGGAAAACAAACGAGAGTGATCTTTAGCGTCATACAAAATCAAGGACGTCTAACTTTGTGCATATATGTTATTTGCCGGCCTGGAAGACCGTATAGTGAAAAACTCTGACCGAGGTCTTGAAAATATCACAGTTTTTCACTATACGGTCCGACCCTACGCCGGTAAATAACTTATTTCTTTTCTAAGTTCTCAAACGAAAAAAAAAACTCACGGAAAAAAAACTCACGCAAGCGTTACTGTGACCGTGGTCAGAGATAGGAAAATTCGGACAGCGCTAAGAACCAATCAGACTGTAGGATTCGTTACCGTGTCTGCTTGGAAAAATATAAAACACTATATTTGGCTACCTTGTTTACGAGTCCACATCTGATCAAATCATCAGCCAGGTCTCCTCCTTTGTCACCTGTTAACCAAAGATCATTAACAGTTTCTTTTATTCACAGCATAGCAGTTTGGATGACTTTGAACCAATCATAGCAGTTGTTATATCACTGAAAGTCTATTACAACGAATTTTGTACCTGGACGTATATCACACGCGAGATGTCTATTCATCTTGTCATCCAGCTTGAGAAGTAATTCCAACTGTGACAGAAAATCAACAGTACTTAACAGTGACAAACTAATATCTTATTTGAATTAATTTGGGACTTACATGCTGTGATGGCTTGACGAAAAATATAGGATACATTGCCTCCATGCTAAATTTGAATTTCCAGCATCCGAAACCTCTTGTAGAAACCTCTGATCCGTCGATGAAGAGCTTTAGATTAACGATCTCAGTGTTATTTGACAGCATTTACCTTGCCACCAAATTTCAGATATTGATCTTTGTACAAAAATTGCCTCTCCCTTTGTTGAGTATATGAATTGATGCAAGAAACATTTTGTAATAAACAGTTTTGGCCACAGATGTGACCAGGTACAAAAGATCCATTTGAATTCTAACGTAAATCTCGAGCCAAACAGATCACTTACTGCTGTCTCCCTTCTGAGCTACTCACTCACCTGGCTTTGGTATTTACTATCTCCACCCTCCTGAGGCATCATTTTGATGTGACATTTGTTTATGACTGCCTGTTGACAACAATAACAAAGGACAAATTTGGACAAGATCCCAAGCCACAAAGCCAACCATTGTTCGTCATTAACCAGCTACAGTGTTCAGTGTTGCTATCCACATGAGGCTCTACAAGTCTTGAAATACCTGAAACAACTTTGTACCAACTTGTTATCTTGTGTCCCTCACAAACAAAAATTCAATAACCTGCTTCAGGCATACACACTGACCCAGTTTGATTTAGCGCTACTGTGTACTTACAACTAACCAACCATATATTCTGCGTGGCAGGTGTTCAAAGGGGAGGTAGAGTGGGAAACTAGAAGTGCAAAGTACAAAGCTGGATTTGAGGGAGAGGAAAACCTTCCCCCTCTGATCATAGTTAGTAGAGGGGGAAGGGTTTCCTCTCCCTCAAATCCATCTCTGATGTACTTCATGCTTCCAGTTTTCCAGTCTCTTTCCCCTTTGAATGCCACACAGGCTACCAAACCTATGGAACAAGTTAAGATTTCAAGTGCTATTGGACAAACAATTAATTTTACCCTTCTTGTTTCTTCATCGTAGTGATCATCTTTTTCACTAAGTTCAGATACAACATCTTCAGGAGACTTGGGTCTACAACATCAACACAACACTCATAGTTAATCATTGTCACCTTTGACTCAACAACAACAACAACCAATTGATTCAAATGTTATTTATACATGGCAAAATTTAACGCTTCGAAAGCTTATGCAGTTGCATATAACTAACAATTTAAAAAGAGAAATGAATGAAGAACACAAACTCACTAAAATGGATGATAAGGAGAATTAATAAAAATAAGTGAATATCAGTAAGGAGAATGTTAGAGTTGATCAGTCAGTGCCAACCTTTGTCTTGGTCTTGACTCTTTTCTTTGCTGCATCCCAGTCAGAGGAAAAAGGCCATTTCTACAAAAGATATACAAATTTCTATGAAGAACACACCTCAAAATCAAATTTCCAATGTTTTAGGTTTTCCTTAACAAAGAAGCCATGTATTACTCTGTGATATTCTGTGATAAAACAAAATGGACATTTGAAAACACAGGGAAAATGTAAGCCTTGTACCTTTTAGTAATATGCTGGTAACTATAATCATTAAATAGCAGATACAAGCTTAACAAAACTTGTGCAATATTTGATTTTCTGTGACTCACCTTACTTCTTCCAAATACTTCTCAAGTTCCAGAGCAGGAGATTTGATTCGTCTGAAAACCAAAAACAGTGAAGAAGTGAAATTACAAACAACTAGCTCTTATTAGGCGAGCAGAAAGTCTTTGTGGGAGAATCTTGACCGAGGTCTTCAGCACAGACCAAACGCATTGAGGTATCTACACACGACCAAGGTCAAGATTCTCTCATACAGATTGACTTAGCTCAGTTAATAAAATGTCTTTTATATGGCAAAGAGGAAAACTTCAATTATTTTGTTTAATGTAACTGGTTTGCCGACAGTATGCTTGCAAATGGAGATGAGCTTTACTTAAACCTGTTGAAATTTGCTTGTCCTCTTTACTTTTTTTTGTCATCAGGCTATTTAATTTCAGCCAATCAAATTCATGAATTCAGTAGTTACCACTCCTTTTGAGACACAGTCATATAATAAACAATAAATCAAACCAAACCTCTTGAGGCTTATGACATATGTACCATAGCTCCACCCCTCACTCAAGCTATACAATATACTCTTACTGTCACATCTTAATCATTATGTCATACTTCCAATTTTGATCCTTTCCAATGACAGCCAGCACTCTCTCTGGATCAGTATCTTCACCCTTATCAGGAGGAGACACTGAAAAACAACATTATTGACAGAATAAGAACAACATCACTAACTATGATCAAACCCCTCTTTGCAAAAATTTCCTGGCAACTAATTAACATTCAACACTTATGCAAACACATGTACACCGAGATGAAAAATGTTTAAAACATTACATCACTAATAATTACCATCATTGTCTACCATACAGTGAGCTGACAACAACTTGAGTGAATGAACCTAAACCAAAAAAAGGGGAGATCATTAGTGTTCAAAAACAATCAGTGAGTATAGAGTAAATGAAACCACTTGGACCAGAAAAAAATGCTTTGTCAGTCAATTTACCCCACTCATTTATCCAATGACACATGATTGTGGTCACACTGCAGTTACTTGTATCTTGAAAACTGTCCCTTTTGTTTGCAATGAAGTTTGTTACGAAAACACAAGACTGAAAACAAACTTTGACATTCCGAAATGTGCTGTAAACTTAACTATCTCCTCTAAACTTACCACAAACAAACCAGGGTGTAGTAACAAGTCCCTTGCTGTTGGTCTTTCTGCAGGATTTTCAGCTAAACACCTCCGTATAAAGTCCTATTGATTCACAAATATTAGAGAATATAGAGAAATTTAAATGACTTGTCAAGATGTTCGAAAAAACAACACAATCAACAACAACAACAGAGAGAAGTATCTGACAACTGGTAATATAATGGTTAATTACCATCAGTATTAGTAGCTTGTCAATTACTATCTAATGTTACTCTAAGTTACCACACAGATTATCAGACAACATTTGTGATACTTGAACCTTTTGGTGTGGCAGTTCTAATCCATCGATGGCTTTGAAGATATTTTCACGTAACACTGGCCCGTCAGTGTCATGCAGTTCTAAGGCTGCCATCTATAAGATGTCACATAGTTTGCAACATTAATTAGTTGAAAGTAAAATGAATAACTCCTTAAATGAGACTAATAGGGCAGAGCAGTGCACGAACTCAAAGAGATTCTTATTCAACAGCTTTTAAATTAATGAATTTTTTTCCTGGCATATGAGGTACTACTTAATAACCACCATATAAATGTAAAATGCTCTGTCATTAAGAAAAAATCAACAGCTTTCTGAGAAAATTAATGCATAATCTATATACTAAAAAGAATTACCTCAAGAGCACATATCCCAAAAGCATAAATATCAACTGCACAATCTATAACATGTCCAGGTTTTCCTGTGAGTAAAAAAAATCTTCAATCAAATTTACACAACTATAAAAAATTTACATTAAATTCCACATTTGACCTCTCTTAATACAAAACTATAAACTTTAAGTAAAGTAAACTACTGCCATAGCACAAGGTCAAAAATGTTTTTTTTTTCAGTCTATAAAATAATCAAAATATCAATTCTCATTACTTTGCCGAGAAAAATCCTCTAGTTTTTAATGTGGCAAAATGTAATTTAGGCGTAGTTAAAATCAAGACAATGCAGGCAACGGTCTTCTCCATGGCGGCTCACCTCCGCCGCGGGATGCCTGGTAACCTGGTGACCTTTGTACTGTGCCATTTTCTGTGACACATTGTGCAATCAATTGCGTTCTTGCCTTTGCTAGCTTTCTTGCTGTTCTGCCCCACCCGTCCCCTCCCCTCATGGTAAGTATCTATCCATTTGCACTGTATTTTCATGCAGTGTGACAGTGCCAGATGATGGTTGTTGCTCACAGGGTTGTCAGGGATACCCTGGTGCTCGACTCCGATGCTCTCAGTCCCTTCTTCCTTCCTGGCACCAACCCCCAACCTCATCTACTGTTGATGAGTTTTTAACTTTCTTCTAATAGTAAATAAATAATGAAAATAAAATAAATTTTTTTTAAAAAAAATAGGAATTTGCATTAGCACATCTCACAGAGAGGTTTTTCGTCCACTGTTTCCACATCAAAACCAAACCAAAAGTTTCCAGAGAAACAGAAGAAATCCCCTGTGGTTAGTTGCAAAATGTAAGAATCTGAAAACTTGATCACTTCCTGGACTGAAAAAAACTTAAAATAGTATAATTATTTGAATAAGCAGAGAAGAGTAAAATACCATATTCTGGGGCAATAAAATGCATATTCCGCCTTTCATCTCGATAAGTCTTAACATGGTTATGAATGGTGTCGGGAGCAACTGAAAAAAGTAACACAAAAACATGATTAGCCAAGGACATTTAACTCTTGGTCAATAAGGCCACATTCATGAACACTGCATTGTGTTACATAGTGCTCAATAAAGTTGACCACACTCTCAAGGTGTACAGTTCCCAGTCCAGCTGAAATTTTAAATACAGCCTGGTAACATGTTTGAGAAATGGCAAACGTGAGCATGCCACTGTATGGAGAGTGTATTTACTGCAGTGGTACAGTTGTCCTCTGTGTGTGTGTGGATGATACACTGAATGCCTTAGACTCAAAAAAACCACAGTGCAGTATAAAAGAATACTGGGATGGATCTAGGCGAGTGGGGGGGCGTTCGGGTTTTCGGTTGAACCCTTTAAATTGAAAAAACCTGAGGCATTATAACACACTGACTTGGCCTCAGAATGGAAGAATCCCACTTATAAGGACCTGAATTTTAAAATTTTCCACAAGGAAGCCCCCAGAACCCCCTACAAAAGACCAACTTCAGAGTTCCATATCTTAAACCCCTTTCTCTAAATTCCTATATCCTCCAGCAATGAGACAAGTTTGAATCCTGGATTGGTTATGTCCTAGTTTGGTACATCTAAGTACAGAGCCAGACATAGTGCATGTTACCAGATCCAATCTTGATCAGTCCATTGTGCTGGATAAATATTGTATCACAGGACAAGTTCCCATGAACAATGGGTGTTTCACAGCCATGGAGATAACTGCAAGAAAGATAGTGACAGTACAATCATTTCAAGATTATTGAAAATAAATGTGACATGAACTCAACAATTTCACGGTGAGCTATGATTTCTTGGTGGTTTGTTCAATAATACACTATTTACACATAAGACTAAGTAACTGAGTTTTGGATAACGAGTTATCGATTCAAATGGGCCTTTACCTCAAAGCTGACAAAATTTGCCGTAACCATCTTTTCCACACCTATAATGAGATAATTTGAAAACAAAAACTTACAGTAAGTGACCAGTGCCTGAAAAAAGAAATATTGATTGGCTTCATTACAAATGACCCAGATATTTTTTTAGTCAAACTCTCAAGGTCATGAACTAGGAAAAATTACTAGGAGCTAAAAAGTTCCTAACCATGAAATCCTGGGTGCCCAGCACTTAAGCTTATGTGAAAAAAAAATACCGTACTTTTCCAGGTGCCCAAACGCAAAGGTAGTTACCTGTGGCACCTGGGCACTGCTAGAACACAGATGTGAACTGGAACAAGAATCAGTAATTTGAATCTTAGAAAATCTCAGGATATCTCTGGATTTTTAAATTTCTGGACAAGGGTCAGGAGTTTTATTATTGTTTACAGCAGGAGGGCAACTGGTTTTCCCAGGAGGGCAAAAGTATTTGAATTAAACTTGAACTTTGGGCAAAATCTATTTTGTTGGGACAAATCATCCTCAAAGCTGCTGGTCAATTCGCCTGGTGCCACACCCTTAATGAAACACCTGACAAAGGGTATGCCTCTTTACCATCCTGCATTGTGGTAGTACCTATTACATGTATCATATAAATAGTTTATACAGCCAACTGTGTCTGACTCTCTGGATGTGAATCTGAAAGGAATTTCCGTGAAAATAAACACCTAAATGTTGTACCATTTAATTGTACAATAAATTGTATTTTATTGAAATTGATACCTTTTCATTTAACGTCTTAAGATTACTCTTTCGTGTCTTCTTCAGGAACTGTTTTAGCGAGCCGGATGTCATGTATTCAGTGATAAAGATGACACGAGGTTTTTCGGACCTGGTATCTGTCCAGAACTTATGGAATTTAACAATGTTTGCATGCTATCAAATGGAAAACAGAGACATCAGTAAGCATCTATTCCTAAAAATGAGCACCCTCGTCAATATTTATCCCAAGGTGCAGTTCTATCCAGAATACATCCAAACCCACCCAAAGCAAGGTTAAGAGATATAACAAAGGGCAGGGGGTTACAAAAGTCAGAATATTTAAAGGAGATGTTGTAGTTAAAAATTAAATTCAGGTAAAAATTAAATTCCTTTGTCTCTTAACCATATTGTTATTCATTGATTATGAATAATTAGAGTTAGAAGACAAAGGAAATTGAGAATCAAACTAGGTTATTTTTACCTGAATTTAATTTTTAACTACAACAGAGACATTATATCTGAATTTCCACAGGGAGGGGGTGGAGGGGGGGTTCAAATTGAAAACCTTACATGGGAGGGGTATGGATATTTTCTGGTGCAACAATTGACTTAGTATACCAAGCTTGCATTTCAGTGTATTTTCAAGAAGCTTGTTGGTTATATTACTCATCTGTCAATAAAGAATGCCAAAAAGAATCAGACAAAGACCTGATTAACAATTTCTTCCAGAAAGGTTTCATTTCAATACTTACATCCAGTTGAATCAGATTTTCAAAGACAGCTTTCACATTTTCCTGTAAAAAAAAAAAACATGAGTCATGGATTAATGTCTTTAAAATAATTGTTTTACTCAGACCATCACTGAGCGGCAAATGGCTACTTGAAACAAAATCTGCTCATGTTTGTAGGTACAAGCAAGTCTAGTTGTAATACTACAGTAATGGGTAAGGTATCAATTTTTATATTTCTTATTTCTGAGAGGCAGTGTATCTTAAAAGAAGCAAGATATATAACTGAGTTTCTTCTAGATCTGAAACCGGTTATTGTATCTTTATTAAATCAATGGCAGGGGTAAACAACAAGGCAGGACAGGGTTGGCCACTTATATACTTATTGAAGCACCGGAACGTTTGTGACAACAATTCAATACCTCTTGACTCTTGAAGGATTTCCTTTCAGAAAACTGCACTTCATTCCAAACCACCTCCACACCTTCTTCTGTGTCCATGGCTAAGAATGAATGATCAATGCCTGGGACATCCCTCTGCATTACCTTAAAGTTTATGAACAGCCACAGATAAGATATGAATATTAACAAACATTAAAGAGCTAGCTGATACAGCTGGTCCACCTACAACTTTATAAGCAGCAACCCTTGTAAAAAGAAAAAGTCACACTGGAAAGATTAACGCCTATTAGGAAGTTCTTGGCTTGAAATATGACTGTCTGACAACAGTCATTAGGAAAGTTAATTATTTGACAACGATATCCCTCTCATCTACATCCAGTTCTAATACCATGCCGGCATACTGTTTACCTCTTGCCTTCGCTTCTCCCATCGTCCACAAGGACTTTGCTCGACTACATCGTCATCATCATCCTCACTTTCGTCTCCAGAATGTTCAAGATGAGTCTCATTGGTACTAAGTGCGAGATTGTTGGCCATTTCAGTATTTTATCTGAGATAACGGATGGCACGACACTTTCACTCAAACACGGCCGACCGTGGAAATATCAACACGCCTCTGTGACTGTTACACTACGTACTTATTGAGGTTTCAGTTAACGGCTGACCAGTTAGGTGATCATACCGTGGGGAGATCCGTACCATCCGAAACATGAGTAGATGGCCATAAAAAAATTTGTCTTCCTTCCAACGAGGCGTTCAAACAAACAGTTCTGAAGTGGAGAGATTGCTGTCATCCTTTTTCCTTGATTCCGATAGAATTTTCCATGTAAGAAAAAACTGTATTCGCAAAATTCCTGTGTAACTTGTAAGGGCATGTTGTCAATCTGTGTCAATTTCGTTTTCGTGTCGTTGGATATGTGGTCCATAGCAGATCTCGTTTGAGTAACGTCAGTTATTTTAACTTTTAATTTGCTGGAATATGCAAGGTTCTGGTATTACTAAGATGATGGTGATGATTATTATTTGTTTACCAGTCAAGGGCTTCTAGAAATTTCCATATTCCTTAGTTTTCCCTTACTACACAAGGTTTAAGGTCACTTGATCACTTGGTGATCAAATTTTTTTTTCTTTAAAAAAAGGATAACTACAAAATAATATTATTGATTGTTGTTGCTATAGTTATTGGTGTAGAAATTTAACTTTAACTTGTACATTTCTAGTTTGTTGTCTAAGCATGTCTCACGGTGAGTTTGGAGGGGGTCCATCATATGGCAGCCTTTCTAACAGCAATGTTGGTGTAAGTTATGGCAGGCCATCATCATCAAGATACCAAGGTAAACAATGAACATTCTGATCATTAGTTAGCCTTGCCATTAACAAATTCCCTTCCATCCAACTATGTCCCTACCAACTATTTCACCATTGTAACAATAATATTGTTCAAATACAAGACAAGTTGCAACGTGACTGCAACAGTTAGTCATTTTTTTGAGCAGTAAGAAACTGTTCAAACTAGTTACATGTAGCAATATTAGATATTGTAACATTGTTACCTTCTTTGATTTCAACTTGTGCAGTGACTTTTAGTATAGTGCGGTCATTCTCTAGCTTCTTTCTATGTTCTTGGAAACCACATTTACCGGTATTCATTTGGGGAAATATTATTCATTATTTTATTTGTTACTGATTCTAGGTGATAGCGGGGAAAGATTTCGGAGTCTCAGTGAAACAGTTAGCAGTAACATTTACCAGATTAACAACAATAGTAAGTATTGTAAAGAAGTCAACATACAATGTAGGAAAACAAGACAATGTAAAAACTGAGAAAAAGTCCAAAGTCCCTGAGCTTGAACCTAACAAATAGTTAATGAGATTCTTCATACTGGTCAGATGCTCAATCACTAAGCTGTCAGTAGTTTCCATGCGGCAAAAAAAGAATCCAAGGTAATGAAAATTTTCCTTGTTTCCTGATGATCTCAGGCATGTCTTATTAATGGAACACAGAGATGTCATAGCCTTCCAATTGAATAGTTTGGAAGGAAGGAAGCATCTCTATGTTGACAATGAGGACCACCTATATCATTCCAAACTCACAAACCAGATGACCTGGGAGATCTCTAAACTGGGTACAGTTTTCCTCTCTTGTTATCAAATCTTGATGCTGGTTTCAAGTATCCAAAAAGTCTTTTCCCATAGGTTCTTTTAATCATTGCCAAAGTTTCTGACTCTTCCATCCAAAGCTGTAATCATTTGGGACCATCAGCAGAGATTTGAAAACCAGGCTTAACAATAAGCTGTACATCTATCAAAAGTGTTCAGCAATGTTTGTGATGGTGTGGAATTTTCAAGCTTCAAGTTTGAATGTTGTTATGTTATGTCTGGCCCAGCTATTCTGGATGTAGAATACTATTGGAGCAACTTAGTAAACCAAAAAATGTTATCTTTGAGCTACTGAACAAAATATTCAGTTTGACAACTTGCATCTGTTATACTATTAATAATATCTGTTTGTAGCTTGTTTTGAATTGAGTGGAAAATGTTTTTTTTAATACAGTCAAACCTCCCGTAGGCATCCACCCAAAATGTCAATTCTAGATGGTGGCTCATGGGAGGTGGCCGCTTACGAGAGCTTAAACAATATTAAGTCAAAATTTTGCCTTATTAGCATATGGTACTTACCATTGATAAATTTCCGTCCCTTGCACTACTCAAAAATGCGATAATGTTACATCACCATATCATTCAATTTCCGCCCTAGTATCGATTAAGTGGTCACTTAAGGGTGGTTAAAGACAAAATAAAATTTCAAACTTTGAGCTCTAAAAGTGGTAGTGGTTGCTTACGTGAGGTGGCCACTTGCAAGAGGTTCCAAATATAGTGATTTGACTTGGAAACTTTTGGTAGTTTTGAAAACTGAAATAAGGAGAGGTGGTTGCTTTTAAAAGCTGGTCAAAACTGGAGGTTTGACTGTGTAACAATAATATTATCATTACAGTTCCCTGCCTTCTCAAATTTTTTCATAGCTTCAGCATTGGAGCGCACCCTTAAGCAGTTTACTGAAGGCAAGGATAGCCAAGAAGAAAAACTGTAAGTTTGACATACCGGTACCTCAGTCCAAATGATATTCAATGGTAAGAGCCACCTCTCAAAAGTTTCTTCTTTCTCTCCTTCACAGCCATAGAATACAACAAGCTACTAATGAACTTGCTAGTAAGACAACTTTGCTCTTAAAGGAGATGAGTTCTCTTTGTGGTGGAAACATCCCAAATGCAGTAAGTTCAATTTATTTCTGAATAGATAAATGCAATTACCAGTAGTGCAATTAGCTCTAAGTATAAAGGACTGGAGACAAGGCAAAATTTACTTCGTGAATTAAGAGTCACTCCAAAAACATAAGCGTTAAAACAGGTAATTGTCTCCTGGTGTGATAAACAGTATTACATATTTATATATTTTTTGATAATAAGGAATATTAAATGTTTACATATGAATTTCCTTAAACTGGCCAGGTTCCTTGTAACTCGTCATTTGGTGCCAAACCTGTCTCAACTAGTTAGTCAAGAGGAAAAGACAAAACTAGTCAAGAATACTGTTAATTTGTAACTTATCAATAAGTAACTTTCTTTCTGACATAGAGACAGCAGCGTGTACAGCATGAAAGATTAAAGGGTGAATTTAGAGAGTCTATTTCACGGTACTACTCTGTACAAAATGTAAGTATGTAAGCTGAGGTATGATAATTTTCTTGCTTTTTTCCTGTAATTTCACCTTTATTATGCCTCAAACAAACTTTTGAAAACTGTAGCTTACTGTGTTGAAAAAAAGGATGTCAAGAGCATTCCAATAAATTGTTCTGACTTATATTTGAATCCAACCAGTTTATAATGTAGCTGGGGACTACAGTTTCCAGTCATTATTCATTTACTCGAGAACCATTGTCTTCTTTTAGGGTTCAAAAGAAATTTTAGGTTGCTTTTAAGGTGCAAAGGCCTGTCTCAGTTGCTTAGATCCCCTGCTAAAAGGTTTTTAAAGTGTATAGAAAAGACTTCTTTGCTGGCCATGCAAATGTTTTGGAGACAAAAAATCTCTGTTCACAACACTATCCCCTGCCATTTATCCCTTGAAACACAGCCTGCCTCTTGGATGCCTCCAATATCTGTTGTTCATTCTCATTTGAACTGTTTTTAGAGAGTGATTGAAAAGGAAAAGTTATTGGTTGGCTCAACAAGTACAAGACCTTCACAGGTATTTAATTAAATGCACTAACCTACAACCAGTATTTATTAACAAGAAATTGGAACAAGATCTCAAGCCCAAAGAAATCAAGCCTCCGATCGTAAATCAACAATACATGGTTTATTTATTTTCATGTGATCTGTGTGATGCAGATTATGTTGGCTACACAGCCCGAAACCTTCACCAACATATTGCTGAACATAAAAACTCGGCGATTGGAAAACACCTTTTGAAAGTCCACGGGGACACAAGCCTCCTCAACGAAAGCCAGTTTCGAATTCCCCGAAAGTGCCAAGGGAAATTTGATTGCCTCGTCTATGAGATAGATGCTTTGTATAAAGGAACGTAATCCAAGCTTAAACACGCAAACTGACTCCATCCGCGCGAAGATCTTGGTTTAACTTAAACATTCTAACACATCTATTGTTTTTACTTAATATATACATTTTTATCAACTATCACTTTGACGTGATAATCACGTTAGTTCAAGGTGGAAACGTCGTCGTTTTGTTGACAAACTCTCTTAACATGCCTTTATAGTTAAATGGAGAAATGCGTAGCAAAAAATACCAGAAAAAGATTGAATTGCTTTTCGTTTCACTGTTGTTCGGTACATTGAAAAGGCTTTATCATCTGAACTTTTTTTACATAATCCCAGTGTGTTTTCTGTACGATCAACGCAATTTGCGTATTTTTCTCTGAAAAATTCCAGATAGTTTTTTTTCCACTTTCTGTCAGAGATGGCATGACTCATGGGATAACAATCTTATTTCAGAGGGAAGATAGATTCAGAGATTACGGATTTGGAAATGAAACAAGTAGCTTAATGGAGGATGACCAGAGAAGGTTTGTAGATTACTCATCAGCCTCGTATTGATAGTGTACTATTCAACTGGTCAAAAATTTTAAGAAGTGAGGTTCTTGAACCTGACTGAATCCCATATTGCTTGCTAAATATCCCTAAAGCCGTGAACAGTTGAACTGTTTATAGCTAATATTAAGCAGCTATCTGCTAACTACGGAAAGACTAATTTACGAGTGTGAAGTATTAAAGGACTTAGCAGTTAGAGTGAGGCATTGTGGGTTGGCTTAGTATCTTACGGTTAGCTCAGGTTTTAGGCAGAGAATTAGGTTAGGCAAGGCTGTGTTTAGGGTTAGAAAGGCCTGTTCGTCAGCGTCACCTGCATAGTGTGGACATGAAAGATTCGTCGTTTGAGTGAGGACTACTCGCCTCCCTTTGTTTTCAAGGCTCACTTCGAACGGTGAGTCAGATTATAAGACACGTGCCATCTTAGGTCTGCAGTGCGTGCATAGGACTAGATACCCGTCAGTAGTTCTTTACAGGAACATATGGTGATAACAACTACGTTTCCACGATATCTTGATTAGTTTTATCACTTCTATTTATTTAACGTCATTTTTGTATGCGTCTGTCCTCTTTATGATGATAA
>OMLO01002251.1_pt1 | contig 15456 bp, 11 predicted proteins | sample 1674811 | NCBI WGS metagenome assembly OMLO01 (sample SAMN06265003, study PRJEB25207) | coral metagenome | isolation source: Coral host | place: Mexico:La Bocana,Puerto Morelos, Mexico | collected 2008-11-13 | reverse complement strand
AATTATGGTCGATTCCTGGTAGCGGCTGCGCTGCAACAACTTGCATTAGATCACCTTCTGGGCTAGTTATCACAACTGCTGCACCTGCTAAAGTACACATGGGTTGGTCCTGCCAAAAGGCTGACCCATCACAAAACACATCACACTGCTCACCAGGCTAGGCACTTTGTTGTCGGGGAATGGAAGTTGGTGGATACACAAAAGAGGCAAAATCCCATCATTGAATGGCATAATTGCCAGGCTCTTCCACGCTTCACTTTGTGTACGCAACCATTTGACAACATCTTCACGCGGATGCCTAGTATCTGCCAACTTTTTGCAAGATGTTGTCAATATGCGATGTGCTCTTGAATCTTTTTTACCACACAAAGTACAATTGCCATCATTCGCTGGAGTATACTTTGAAATGATATCATTTGTAAATGCTGCACCACTGAAGTACGAAAGCAAAATAGCTTTTTGTTTTTTCACTAAAATGTCTTATGTTATTCAGCATATTGAATTCATCGATGGATTCCTCATCAAAGTCTTTCCTATGTTGAATTCTTGTAGCAACATGTTTGGTCCAATACCATCTCATAATTTTCTTCAAGAATGCAAGTGAACAACTTGTCCAGTTGTAGCATATACCATTCTCAAACTCAATTTCTCCTAGATTTTTTGGTGACCATCCAATAACACGCAACGATTTTGCAAGGTTATTTGCTGGCCCACACCCCTTTTTGTTGAACATTATTCTAAGGAAGGTATCTTTAAGTTGCGGGAATGAACGAAAAAACCTTCTCCAATAGATCAATGTCTTAATGATGGCCTTCAATTGAGGGTCAACAGGGGTGCGATTGAAAAGACATCCAAGATACGAATTGGCTCCGGCTACTTGTCTACCGAGTGCTCCAGTAGTTGCAGTTCGAAGTTTATGCCAAACACTTTCTGAAGTTTTGACCATCTCAATTCCGTAGCTTAATGTCCCAAACCCGGCAGACTGCGTTATGGTTGGCCTAAATCTTTTGGGAAGTGTCTTTTTCGAAATTCTTTTCAGGACCCGCTTAGCCTTTGAGACACGTTCTTTTGACTTGACACTAATTTTCTTCTTGGTGTAATTCTGGTCACATCCAAGATCAATTGCGTGATTTACAACAGGAATATCCTTGAGGGTTCCCGGTGCATTCTTCAAATGTTTTCTGAGATCACAGCTAGATCCCCAAAACCAACTTTTTTGGATTGATATTTTCATCTTAAGTGCATCAATGAAGCTAAAAAGTGTATTGGTGCCATTGAAAAGTTCTTGCGATTCCCTTGCAATAAGGCTCCAATTATCGGCATAAGCAATAGTACCAACTTGTCCATGCTTTTGCGACATCACTGCATAGCACCACCACGACAAGGCTGACATGATTGCTACCGACATAGCACACCCTTCAGGCACACCTGTTGTGCACTCAATGAACTCCCCGCAATTTCCATGTACTTCAAAGGCTCTCTTAAGATTTTTCAAAAAAACAAAGAAAGGCTTTTGATACTGTTCGGGAATTCCAACATGTGTCAACATTCTCTTGCATGGTTCCCACGGGATAGTATTATAGCATTTGATTAGATCAATAATCAAGCCACAAATATGATTACCACCGTCTCTTGATTGCTCAATTAGACACGAAGTATAGGACGCAATCTGATCGGCTGAGATACCTCCCGCCGTTGCTGCAACTTCTGGTGGCATCAAAGTATGAAGATGTCTCAAAACTTCTAAGCTGCGTAGACGAGACCATAAACGATAGACTTTTGGCAAGATGGTTATCGGTCTTATGTCTAAAGGTGATTTTGGCTTACTTCCCTTTCCTAAGACAGTGACTTTGGACACACTCCATTGCTCTGGCCATTGATTTCCATTTTCAATGCTTCGCAGGATCATCAACAACCAATCAAGGATCTGGTGGTCCAAGAGTTGATAGTCTCTTGTGGAAAAGCCATCAGCACCTCTAGCAGACTTTGCTTTTACACCTTTCAAGCTTGCTCGCCACAGTTCACGCGTAAGTGGTTTATATGGGCACGAAGGGCAGTCACTGAGACACGTCAGGAAGTTAATTGACTCATTCCAACGATCATCCTGCTCTTGCATGTTCTCTGTTTCTGGATCCCGTTGCCAAAGGGACCCCCAAAATTTTTCCAACTGTTTATGCATGTCTGATGGTTTTGCACTTGATTTTTCTTGCCTTATAGTTAGATCATGACTGTTTTTCAAGGTCACTGGGGTGTCCAATGAAACCTTATGCGACGTCATGTCAACTACATATCTTTCTTGTCCCTGAAAAGTAACCGGAAATTCTTTATCGAAATCGGGTTTATTTTTCATAGGGATATCACTTTTTCCTTTCTTTTCCCAAGCAACTCTTAACACATTACACTCTTCAACCCAATGGATGGCATCCAATGGCGGGTTAGGTGTATCTTTTACTTCACTAAAGCAACGAGACCCTCCCTTTTGTATGTCAACTTGAAGGTCAATCTTGGCTTTAGAGCAACACGCTAAATAATGTCTTTGCGCATTGTTGTTATGATACTTTTGAAACTCTTCTGTCAAGGCTTCAAGGAATTCGATATCTGGCAGTTTCAACGGCACAACACAATGCAAGAAATCGAAGATCCACGATGCAAATCCACGCCGAAATCCATGTGCATTGATGATTGCATCCCACAATTCCTGACATTGCTCATGTGCACGGATACTATGGTTTTTGAATAATGCAACCCTCTGATTTTTCAAGGACATCAATCTTCGAACTTGCTTTGTATGATATCTAATGCTACTTGTTGCTTGACTCATGATCGGGTTGAAATCTCCTTTTCTTCCAGGTTTTATGCAAGGCACACATGTACGCCTGTTTCGAAACAACTTGCCACTTGCTCTACCTAGATGTCCAGGGGGGATCTCAACTTTATTTCCTTCACAATCAACTGCAGAATGTCTGAAAATCTCTTCTGCTGTCATGGTAAAACATTTTGCAACTTCATTCATGTTTGAGCTTTCCAATGCAGCATGAAATCGATCATCATTTTGTGACGTGTATTTCTGAATGGAATCCTCAAGCACCTTTGGGTCAAACATAAAGGAATCAAACGACTTGGGTAATATCCATTCTTTTTGCATCACATTCATGACTTCCATATTGAAACCTGCTACCAACAATGGGTGAGCATCAAATTCAAAATCAGCTGAAGTCCTACACGAATGAAAGGCCGCAGCCATATGCCTATTCATGAGAATATACGAATGTCTCGTCCCATGTTTACTCGTTGGTTGAAGTTCCCTCTGAAATTTGACAGAATCGACTAATGCAGCATCGAACCAACCAAGATTTTTGAGGGTTTCCCACATCTCTAGGCTTTCAATTGGTACATTTACATCCCCACAAATGACTGCAGGTCCCTTGAAGGAAAGGGCACGCTCAGCCGCTTGATTGAAGATATCAATGGTTAATGATAATGGATGTGCCGAACTCTGGCCAGCCACTCCATAGATTGTAGATACATAAATAGACTGTTGGTTATTAACTTGAACAACACAGTCCATAAATCTGGTAGATTGATGCAAAAACTGTGGCATCGGATACGCATATGCACGAATTGGCTGTGATGTGGCAGTTGCAACGCCCCCTGCCTTTCCCCTCATTATTGTGGTTTTTTGTTGTGGTGCAACTGGCGCCCCAAACAAAACATTGAACCCTTGACTTTTGATCCTTTTTCTTATTGTTGGGATTGCACGTTCAGTAGCACTGGTTTCACTGAATGTCCACACCCCCTTGCCCCACTCAGAAATGAACTGTTCTTTATGAAGCAACTGTGCCGGGTTAGCATTCCCAATCCAAAGAAAATTGTCATGCTTGGGGAAATTTACATGCCAACTCGGGCCAGGGTTCAATGCTTCACCGACTGGGGTACACAACAGATATATTAATAACATCCACAATCTCCAATTACTAATCCAAACATTTTTGAAATGGAAACAGCAACTGGAACCAAATTTCCAAAATCTTTTCCACTCCCCATCTAAAAAACACCACGCTTTGCATGCTCTTTTTGCAACCGACCAGTTCAGAGAGTCGATCCGTGGCTTTCTTCGATGGTATGTTCCATGACAAACACTCTTGTTCCATGATAGGTAGTGGCACACACCGATTGCATTCCATGGAAGTGCTTGCAAACAAACACATACAAATGCACGGATGATGCATATGGGAATGCTTCGCCACCTTCCTATGCAAAATCCAAGTGACAAACCTTTTGCCACTCCAAGGAACAGGACACAATTCATCGATGCTTGCAAAAAACAGATTATCTTCACAGATAAATTATACTGCCATATAGTACTGGTCTGGACTTGGGTTTCTGTATTGTACGATCCATGGCCATCACGTTTGCAGAAACCATCAGGCCTGCAAAATGCCTTCGTGAAGGATGTTCTGCTAAGATCTCTGGAGTTGCGCAATTTGGTTTGATCAAACCAATTGGTATTACAAGGTCGACCCATTGCACAACGACTTTTCCTTATACGAAATGCTGGCTGCTTCAACTCATGGCTAAACTTTCTATCAAAGTCATGAGAAACACATGCAATATATGGTACTTCACATGCACTGTGCATGCTTGATCTAATTGGCAACAAACGTCTAAATCTCCTACTCTGAATGTGCCGGCACTGACAGACACGCTTGCACGAGTAGCCATGTGACACTAGGGCCAAACAATCAGACCACTGTAAAGGTCCATGCATATATAGTAAAATGAGGAAACTAATTAAAACACCTAACGAAACCTTGCCACACATCAGTGCAACAAGGAGGCTCAACATCACTAAGCCTAGTCAAATCTTAGGCCTCTTTGCATCTCTATCCTCAGCCTGTTGCGTCTCCAAACGATCAAGGCGTTGACAAATGTTTGTTTGCAAATCACCAAACATACCATTCAGACGACTCAAAAGGCTTTCACCTGTGGTGTGCACTGCTTGCTCAACTTCACCAATCTTGATCTCCGTCTTGGCTTGCGCAACTCTCAATGTCTCGATGTTGTTGTTGGTCTGTGACAACGATTGCTTCAATGCTTGGATCTCGCACGTTGACTCTTGCATCTTCGACTCAACAAATTGCTTCACCTGTGCACTGAGATCCTGCTTCAATTCATCAAACCTATTTCCTGACGGACCACTAACACCAACTTGCGTTTTGTCACCCACAAACGCTGCAGTTGCCGGAATGGATTGCATAGGCTTGATTGTTGTCGTAGGACGTCCTTGTGCAACAATGACCACAAAACAGCCATTAAGGCACACATGTGACGATGGTGGCTCACCAGGGGCTGCTATGGACCATGCATTTGGCCCCAAAGGCTTCAAAGCCTTTGCATCATTCCATCCCAAGGTTCTCAACGCTTGGGTCAGCTCAATCATGTTGGTGTGCTGCTCCAAATGCTTCAAGACAAAAAGCTTGTCACCTGGGGCATATACTCCTTCTTCTTCCAATGGCAATTCTGGGAAAATGCGCTTTCGGATTGCAAAGATATGTTCTCTTCTGCAACGAACTGCCAAAGCACTACTGGTCCTGACGATCCCCAACGTGTTCTTGGTTGACTGCACAAGTGCCTGCAGTTGCTCAATGTTCTTGTTGGGAACTGCCACGATGGAACACGATTCATGGGGTCTCTTCATCTGATTCTTAGGCACAAGATAAATTCCAAACCAACCACTTCTTGCAAGTAATGGGTCTGCTTGACTTTCCAACACTCTCATGTATCCATGGATATATTCGGCTTTTGCATGGTCGACTGGCTTACGCTGGTCGGAGTATGCTTTGATAGCCCATGTGCTCAATACCTTGGTGGTCTTGGTTTCCACAATCTTTTTTCCCATATAGACCAAAGGTGATTTGACATCTTCCCAGTTCTCAACTTCCGACTTTAAAATAGTGACTTCAATCACCATTGCTTCCTGAGTTGGAAGTACTGCCTTGATGTCGCCCTCCTGAAAGGTAACTGGGATATCACCATAGTTGTGGATCGATATTGGCACCAATATCGGCTCGCCTTTTGCATTGTTGGCTGGTGCCATTCGGATCATACTGTCATTCAACGGCTTGCTACCCACAGAGATGATTGCCAGAGATTCCGAGGATAACCGCTTGACTGGCAAAAACTTCATAGCGCTCTCGGTGTGCATCACCGCAATGCCTTTGCAATCCGGACCAAAGGACTCAACTGAAATCATGTCAACACTACTCCCCTCTGCTTTGAAGTACGTGGTGTCCAGACATATCATGTAAATTGAGCTTCTTCATGACACTATTGCTTGGCTGCCTTGTCGATACAGAAGATCCTACTGTCGAAGGCTTTGCTGACGAAGCTGATGTGGTATCACTACTCCTATCTGACTTCTTTTTGGATTGGAATGCACGCAGCTCATCTGTTGTGATCAATCTGAAACGTGCCTCATTCGCTAATTGCTTCAGGCTCACCCATTGACGGGCCCATGTCTCGCCTGCATGCGTCCTAATCTTGTCTGGGCTAACCTTACTGAGGAATCCATCGACCCTGGATTGCACCAAGTCATTAGGCACTCCCCTTGTACTGAACTGGTCCCATAAAATCTTCTTCACATCTTTATCCTTTTCTTTACCGCCCCCAACCAATGGACAAGCTCTGAAAGTCAAAACTTTGTCTTTGGAAACATCATCCAATGTGGTTCGGGGATCAATCATCTTACCATCAACAAGTGCGATGATGGTTTGTTGGGACTGGCAATGAGCAAAATACATGGCGGCCAACTTGCAGATTGTAATATTGCTTTCAAACCACTGTTCATAGGCCTTGGTCTGAAATGGAGTACGAATCCAACGGCAAACCATGTTTTCAGCATTCTCTGTCTTCTTGCCTAAATTCATTTGATCTGCAACACTGGTCACTCTGACAAATTCCAATCGGGCTGTCGGGTACGGCTTGCTTGCATTGAAGTTAATCTCATACCCATTTTGGAAATTCAAGTGTCCAATGGTTATGTCATTCAAATTGCTACATTCCTGACAACCCAATGTTACTTGGCACGTGTTCTTCATGTCAGGTAACAGCTGCCTCAACATGGAATGCACATCATCATGAATACTTGCTGTTGTGGTTCGAATGGACGACCACACAGGGTGCCTGACTACAAACCTAATCATGTCATCTTTTGCAGAAATCATGATGTCGGAATGGCTTGGTGGGATGACCACTTCAGGTTTCATGGTAGCAACAGGGATCTCTGATGGCATTCTGACAACCGCTTGAAAATGCACACTAAATGCACATGAAACCCTGGTACATACATGTTCCATCATTCTTAACTTGATACCCTCCTGAAAGAATACCACACTATCGCAATGCATTCCAGTCATGTTTTGGATTTCGCATGCAACGTCATAGAACCTGGTAGTGACATCCACCTTGCAATGAATCTTGGATCCATCTGGCATGACCACTTCACACTTGGTTTCAACGGGGACGAATGCAATGATCAACTCATCGATGCCAGGCGGAACAGACAGAGGCAGCACATCCATGGTGTTGACTCGCACTGCACGAAACTGCTCAGGCCGTGCAAATGGCAAAAATTCATGAATCATATCCATTACATTCTTCCCATATCCAACCAACGTGATTCTGGACCACATGTTTATGGGGTTGATCAGCAACACTTCCCTAGACATCGGCCAAATCTTGGATAAACCTGATCGATTCAAAGCCTGGGAAAGCAACTTCTTCATGTCAGCATGACTGCACTTTGCAAAGGCATCTTTAATGAACTTTGCGTCACCTTTGCAAAACTCACCTACGCTACCAATCTCAAAATGCCATGTGTCTTCATCATTGTAAGGTCTCTTCTTGAAAACCCTGTCGTGTTTACTCTCATTGGCAACTCTCTCAAAGAAATTATGCAATGATTTGGGCGAAATGCTACCATCATCAGATTCCAAGTCAATTTCAGTGATAGTCTGCTTCAATGCTTGCGTGAAAGTACCGGTAATATGCTTACTACTTGGATGATCGGTGCTGGTTGTACATACTTGCGCTGCTTACACCACAAAAACACATTGCTTATAACCATGGTTGCGAGACTTAGCAGGTTGGATTTATAAGTCCACATATACATTTAGCAAGTGCGTTTATCTTAAGGCATACATAAGCAAATAGTAAACTCGCTTAAGTTGCAACTATAGATAATTTGGCATATTTATATACCATAGTTTTTGAATGTGTATAAGTCCAACATGTTGGACTTATAATTCTGAGTTAAGCATTTCGTAAGTCCAACTGTTGGACTTACTAAGTACATTTTGGGAAGTTGTAAACCAAACCTAAGTCCAACTCTAAGTCCAACCTAAGTCACACAGAACCAGTATCGTGTAAGGACCTTCCCTTGAAATCCAAACGGTTTTCTGGAACAAAACTGCTGTGCATGGCGGCGTTTTCTTTTCATTGTCGGGAAGCAATTAAACAATTAACAGAAACATGGATCATGTATCAAGTTTCTTTTGAATGGGGATGGAACAAAATGCAGCAACCATGCATGTTCGAGTTCATGCAAATGTTCAATAACATCATGATGAAACATGATTGCTGCTCTGGATATGACAGAAAAACATCTGAAAAAATGTGCAGCTGTGACATGTGAGTTTTCAAGAAAAGCGTTGCTCATCAGACATGCTCATAAAACATGGTTGGCTTCCAAGAACAATTTTCTTTCCAGGTAATGTAGCGTCAACATCATTCCCAGAAAAGGAAAGCGACGCGCCAAAACCAAGCAGCAAAACATGTCGACGACGTTTGGCCTCAGGAGAGCAAATTTGGTATCATCAAAATGAAAAATGACAAATCAAAAACAGCGGCTTGACTTTCCATGATTGCTTCAACACTTGGTGGAAGGAACGCCCGATTCAGAAATGCAATGATTTTCAACATCATTTCTCATGCTACTACATTCTTGCGTGTTCCATGGCCATGTGCTTCTTCAGTGTATATGTTTTTGCGCAAACTGGCTGAGATCATCTTTTTATTTTGCAAAAACCTTGGATGCCGCCCACTCTTGGAGCCTCACTCCTGCTCTCCTAGCACAAGGGTCGAGGAAGACGCTCCCGTCATTCCCTGTTCCGTCTTCATGACACGACGTTTCTTTTTAAATTGGTAAGAGTTTCGGTCCCTCTCAGTTTCCTCACTCACAGGCGGGCTAGCATCCACAAAGCCTGGCACTGTGTCATCCACGCCGACCTTGGAGATCAACTTATCCATGAGGTCACTCTGCATCTTCAGTATGTCTGACAATTGCTTGTACAATGACTTCTGCAATGAGATGGCTTCTGCAAGAACGGCTTGCATCTCGATCATCTGATCAAGAAGAACTTGGTCTTGCACGGACGCTGCCATGGTAACAACTCACAACGTTGAAACGAGCACTAACTGACCAGAGTCACACGAACGAGCTGAGCCAAATGCACGTGATATATGCACGCTCATGTGATCCTTTTAGACTTCAGAGTTGAGTCCATGCATGCATGCATATCGTTTGGAGTTGGAAAAACTTTCCAGTTAACACTTGATGTACAATTCATCGGATGAAACAACTATATAAAAATCATTTTCAACAAGCAGAGCAGTCTCACCTGAACATTTGCAGCATGACAATCTGAGATGGCAGATTCAATCGCTGTCTCATGAATCCGCTTTGCAGAGTTTAACTCGCAAACAATCTTCATGCATGATGGCTTCAATCCACATATGTTGCAAATCATCGGTTTCATTTCATGGACATGGAAAAGGCATAGGCATATATCCGGATTATGGTGATGAAAGCTCTGAAAGGCACAGTGCATGCAAACATATTAAAACATGAAAGATATTTGGACATGTCATTGAACCCTTGCATGTATGGCCAGCATTCATCAATCTCAAGGTCACAAACCAGTCCCTGAGTTGAATCTTACAAAGGTAACCCTACAACAGATTTGGCTTCAAGAGAATGATCATTGTCGTTCTAAAAGAGAAATTTGCAAAATCTTGAATGCATATGTGGACATGACCGTCACCCACATGTTTTTTTTTGGTCAGCAAGTTCCAATGTAAATAATGTAAGCACTTCGGCATCATGGGGTCATGAGTCATGAACGTGTTTAGAATTCTTGTGGCACCACAGTGACATTGTCTCCATCCATGATGTAAATCAAACAGCCTCGAATCGTGTCAGAATCACGCCATTCTGGGTTTCTTCGCGATGTCTTGAACTTGTTGTCGCCCAAGGATTCCCACAGCGAAATGAGCGATAAATACCCACCGCCGACATTTACATGCATCAACACTTTGCCAACATTGTTGTCCAACAGTAGGACAACATCTCCTTTGCGACATGTTCGCCCTGACACGAGAGAAATGGAAAGAGATGTGTTGACTTCAAGATTCGCTTGGTTGAACAATGTGTTGACTTCTTCTGCGATCAATCGTGGAGCGGGTTTGACAGCTTCGACAAAAAACACGGTTCCCTCCCGATGATACGCAAAAGTCTCCAGTTGGTGCACCTGCAAAACCAACATCTCCTTCATCAAAGATTTCTCAAAGGAAGGACCGACGTTAGAAGATGCATTTGCAAACTTCTTCACATCCTTGTGGTGCCTTTCGTGAGCGAAACAATTGACCAAGATGTTGTGCAACCTCAAGTGGCCACCCATGTGCAGATTGTAATGATGTTTCGGGATTACGTTCCCTGCGCCGTGAGCTTTCACAAACAACCTCAAATGTTCTGAAGCTGCAAAGGAGAGTTTGTCGGCAGTGACGTCAGGTCTGGCTGTCATGGTGCCGACCAACAGGTCCAAGAAGTCGCACAGCGCAAAGAAAGAAACAACCATGTCTTTGAAGGTCTGATGACTGCATGTTGGCAATAAATCTTGGACAAACAATCTGATCACGGGATACAGGCTGAGGGCCTCCGAAGCAGAGGGATGGAACCCTTCAGTTTTTCGAGTCAATACGCCTTTGCCAGACACTGCTCGGCTGGAGATGTACGCTGGGAAGGTGCAAGATTCAATGAAGGTGGCCAACGGAACTTCGCTGAATCCAGCAAACTTCAAGCTTTGCAGCATCAAGTTGACCTCCAACGGGAATACCCCCTGCACCAAACAACAATGCATCCAATCATACATCAGATTGCCCACCGGTTTCAAGAATCCCCGAAGGGCCAAGTCCTGGAGGACTCCATGAGAACAATGATTGAAGCCCAGCGACTGCGCCATCCTCGAAAATTCTTTCTTGGAGGTTGTTCCGAACTGAGAAGACAAGTAGTCCACAGACTGAAACACAGAAGCATCAGTCTGCCCAGAAAAACGGCCCAACCTGTGTTCAGCAAAGTTCACCAAAGATCGGTCTTGACGGTCAAGTTCTGAGCTCACCAAGACGCAGTTGCGGCATAACGCACAACACATCGTGCCAGAAGAACCCTTGAATTGCATCATGACCTTCAATGCTTGCTCGTCAGAAACAATGAACCCAAGCTGACATTGTAAGGGCCTGGATAACTGTGGAAAGTAGATGCCCAATCGAAAATTGTACGGAGATCCAACTCCAAATAACGTACGCAAGATGTTCCGAAAAACTTGGCTGAGACCGTCCTTTATACATTTCACTGTATCGCTTCGAATGATGGCTATTGTCATCCAGAGCTCTGTGTGATGAAGAAATCCGGCAAACCTTCGTGACATGTGGCATGCCACATCTTACTGCTGACATGAATCTATATCCTCATGAATACCAGTTATCATGAATCATGTCACCACGTCTGATAGACATGTACATGTAGACTTTTAATGACCCTATCTACGCATGCATGTGTTCAAAACCTGCCCTGACAGTACACAACTAACAAAATCAAAAAAAACAATTTTGCATATGCTCAAGCCATGGAGCTCCTTGAAGCTCCAATACAGGGCCCATATTTTTCTTGTATTACCTTTTTTCAATGTCTGTCCGGGCGTCACCTCGTCCCCGTACATGATGAGGTTCCAACAACCTGTGTGGGATTCCAACCTGGAGTTGAAAAACTCTTTGAAGGAGACCGACATTTCCAGGAAGTAGAACAAAATTGCCAATGGATGGAGATACGATATTTCTTTCGAAGAACCATCGTCCATGATCAAACTCATCGTCTGAAGTGGAGAACCAAAGGGTGTGTCTGTCAAGCTGACATCGCGTGACCTTTTAACACTCGTTCTTGAAGTCCCTTCCTCCAGAATGGAAGGATCTTCGCGTACTGACTCAAGGACATTGGCCAGTGCCACTTGACTGATGTAAGACCCCTTGGCCAGCAGCGATAATGGCCTACTGCTGGAAGATGCCATGATGGAACAGTTGAGGTGCGTGCAATGTGCACTGCAACACTCAGCACCGCGAGGCACCTCTGCGATGCTTCTGTATGTTGTCTAGACTTTTTCAACACATCTGAATGAGGTCTGAAGTCTTTTCATACCACATGAATGAGACTTGTCAAGAATGTGAACTTGGCAGGTCTTTCACAGTTTACTTGTCAGCAAACCCATATGAAAAAACATCAGCACATGTCTGTCTTTGAATAACGTTGATTTTTCAAAACATGGCACTGAATGCTGGAAAGCTTGATCTAATCACATATATCGCCAGTGATACTACGAAGTCCATTAGCCTTGAAATGTCCTGAAATGAAAACTTGTTGATCAAACCTTTTCAGAAGACCATCTCACGCAACATGCAAATCAGTATATGCCCTGTTTGTTACATTGCGCATTAAATCAACCGCTATGGAAGCCCTTAGTCATCACATGTTGGTCTCTATATTTCAAATCATCCACCCGTCTATAGGAAAGCGTCTTTTTGTTGGCACCACGTCCTGCAAAGGAATGTGTCCTTGTTCAGTTTTCAATATTATACATAGTCTGATCATGGGCCCGTGCCATCGACTTTAGAATGCATGTCATTCCAATCAACATAAAAACAATATGTAGAATGTCAAAGGTCACATGGAATGTCAACATCAAAAAGTTTCAGTTCAATCAACTGATTGTTCGAAGAGATTGCCACATTGATCACGAGACATCAACAGCGTTGGCATGAGCCTCGGCACGCTCTTTGGCGTGCTCTTCCAAGTAGGTCAAAGCCTTTTCCCACGCAACTTCCACTGCCTGGTTTTTGAATGGATACTTGCGATCATGTCTACCTGAGGCTTCTGGAAACGCTCTGAAACATTGAGACGATTCATTGCGATGAAGCTTGCCATGCAAATAGTAGACAGTAGCAGATCCTTTTGCCATAACTGGTGGCCTCCCTTCCACATCTGTTTTTTCTTCTTTCACCACAGGCGGCTTCTCTTCTTTCTCAGCTTTCACACCAGAGGTCTTGGATCGATGCCTTTTCATTGGCGGTGCAGGTGCTTCTGGTGCTTCTGCAGCTTTAGTGGCTTCCTTCTTGGCGTCTCTTGCTACCTTCCTCCTAAGTCCAAACCGTCGATGTCGATCAGTGACATGAACTTAAATACATGCATGTCGGTAAAGTCATGAGAACATTGTGTCACACGAGTTCTTCAAGCATTCATATCATGTTAGCGAACGCACTGCATATCATGATCATGCCAAGTGTCTTGTCAAGCGCCTTTGAAACACGTGCGACTTGAGCTGCTGGATTGAACTCTTCTGGATTGCTCTCGTTCTTCTGCATCTCAGACGTGGTACCGCTCTTGTTCTTCTTCTTGCTCGTTTCACTATTGCCTGGTTCCACATCGGCCACTTTGTTCTTCTTTTTCTTCTTCGTCTTCTCATCAGGCTCCTCTTCATGGACCTTGTTGCCACGGCCACCCTTGCCAGTGTTGGTGTTCTTGACATCGCGGTTCTGTGCCTCATTGGCCGCAGCTGGTCTTTTCAAAATACCTGGCCTCGTGATCCCTTGTGTGGTGGCCGTTGGTCTGACACTTGCTTTTGGTTCTTCTTGTTCTTCTTCATCTTCGTCTTCGTCTTCGTCTTGTTCTTCGCCACGAGCAGCATAAGGAATCCTCAGAGCATTGGCTATTCGAGTTCAAGATGTGAGAGGAGCACGTGTAGAATTGTGACAGTGTAACTGCCAACTCAAGTCTCGAGTCTTTCATGCATGATCATCGAATCATGATACATGTTCACATCTAGACTATCGACTCATGATTTCACAACATTGTACATGGCAAGTGTCACATTGACATCAGATGCAAAACTGATCCGTCGCACAAGTGCCAGAGGTGGTTTTTGTGGTGCAGGTGGTGATGCTACGTGGGTCTTAGCAGGAGGTGTTGAAACACGAGGTGTTATCTGCAGTGGCGGTGATGGTGATGGTGATGGTGATGGTGTCGATGCCGTGGGATTTGTCCCATCTGCGATAGCCTTTGGCTTCTTCACGACAGCTGGCCTCCTTGTTCCAAACACCTGCAAACCTGGCAGCTCCACATCATCTTGCTGTTGTTGCCTGTTCATCATGTTCATCAAGAGCTGGGGGTTCTTCATGATTTGCTGCCATGTCGGACCCTTGTCCTGGCTCTGCATGCTGACGTTTCTGGACCTATGGCATGGAACATGTGCAAGGAGATGGGCTGGATCGGGAAAAATGTACTTAAGATTGGAGCATGTATGGAGAAAGCAAGAATAACAAAGAATAACACAAACACATCCAAAGAATATACATTTTACAGAGCCCGAACAATACAACAACCGTTCAAAACCTTCTGAATTTGCATGCCATGCACGTGTTTCGAAGTGGGATTTCATTGCAATAAAGGAGTACGTCCAGTGGTGCAAAGCGTGCATCCGTTGGTTCATCATCTTCATATACAGTCTCCATGAAGCTACCACCCAGCTCAGTGGGTTCATCTGGAAAGCACTGTATCCAAGCATCAGGCTTTGTGGCTGTTCTGACGCTTTGGCGCAACAGGCGTTTGAACCTTGCACGCATGAAAGCCCACAATGAAAGCACATTAAATTGCTCAAGTTCTGACTCCTCAGTCTCTGTTCAACAGGTCCAGAACATTTTTGTTGAAAGACTCATGGCTATGACTATCAACTTGACATGCACTTGATATGAACATTAGCCACGTGACTCCGTCAGAAAGCCAAACTTGTCGTCAGCAGTCGATGTATCGGCCAAAGCTCCAAGCAACATGCTGCCACCAATGATATGCCTCATTGCCTGCTCCGTTGGGCAATGCAAACCCATCCTCACACACCTAGCAACAATGATCTGCAACTTTGCCCATTGGCCTGCGCAACATGTCAATGGCGGCTGATGTGTGGCAATTGATCTGCGATTTCATATCTGCAGAATCTGTTGTGCGAGACATGTCTCTGCACAAAGCATGCCAGTATTGGTATGTGTTTTCGTTGTTTGTTTGGAGAGTCATGGTCATGG
>OMLO01002250.1_pt1 | contig 15458 bp, 7 predicted proteins | sample 1674811 | NCBI WGS metagenome assembly OMLO01 (sample SAMN06265003, study PRJEB25207) | coral metagenome | isolation source: Coral host | place: Mexico:La Bocana,Puerto Morelos, Mexico | collected 2008-11-13 | reverse complement strand
TAACTTTATTTGAAACGGGAAGTCATTTTGTTTTTCTTCGGCTGCTCAGAGGTGAATAGTACTTGGCTAATCACCTCAGAGCTAGCCAATCAGCACGCGCGAAAAGCACTATTCACTTGTGTGGTATATACTAAAAATGTTTATTGCGCGTTGTGGCTTAAAAGATTTAAAATATTAAAAACAAAATAGTAAGGAAATAGCCACATTTCTTTAGTTATTTTGATAATCCTCCCGCAGTAATATTACTCCATATTAACCCGCTTTCATTCGGAGGGGAAGACTCTAAAATGTTAATCTCGAAACAAAATCTAGAAATGACGTAATAATTTGTCCTTTGCACTGACCAGTGATAAGGTAACGGCGTCTCAAATGTATCTCGGAATAATTCGTACATATTTTGCAAATCGATTATATTTAAATCTTGGAGGTAACTCTTAGTCTTGTAGAGAAAAACTACGTCGAGTTGATATTATGAAGGCTTGGAAACTAAAGTGCTACAGCATGGCTCCATAGCCCGATGTTCGTCGACTTGATGTTTGATCTACAGTCTTAATTAGTTTTCACAGTTGTAAAGAGCAGAAACTAGGACTAAAAACAGTTATTAAACAACGACTTTTGACTAACTTCTTTTTATTATTGCCGCATTCCATTGCAAAATAGTTTCACCACTCACCACAGACACTGAAATGAAATGGTAATATTTCCTTCTCGACCTCAATTGCCCCCACCCTCTCCCCACCCCCCTCCCCTTATTCCCAGTTGTTATCAGAAATATTATAGTTATAGTTATAGCCTGAAAATAAGCGTAATTAATAGTCCATTTCCGTGTTGACCTAAGTCTCTGACCGAGGCCTGGTGCTCAACCATTCATATCAAAATGAGTTTAATTTGCATGTGAACAAAATCTGATTTTCATGTTAAAGGACTGATAAAGCTTTGTAGCTTTATCAGTCCTTAACCGGGTGCTGAGGTCGCCACGTCGATTAACGGGACGCACGGAATGACTTCGAAAATAATAAAAAAAAAATAATAATAAAATTTACGTTTATCAGAGGTGAGAACAACAGGCCAAAATAGCAGCGCTGTAAAGTGCAACTCCTCACATTTACAGTAGTTTTAGACAGCGACAATGACGAACAGTGAAGAGCATAACCAGAGATGGCGCGCAAGAATGGGGAGCACGGATGGGCCACACCAATGTGGCACACCAATGTGAGCCACTAATCTGGCCCGGCCAATGTGGCACACCAATGTGGCGCGACCTATTTCGCGAGAATAGAAGCTAAAAATAAACCGGTCTGTAAAAATGCCGTGACATAGGCTTAGTATGGGCGTTACACGCTCCTAATGATAAGCTGCTGAGCTTCCTCAATCTTTGTATACCTTTGCTTGGTGAAGTTGTTGGAGCGGATAATCATCCTGTAGAAGGCTTTTAATTTCACGTACTCGCATCACGGCCCTTGAGAAATACCAAGAGAGGTGAAATCCACCACATAATCTTTTCTCACAAGGAAATCCGTCTCAATATTTCAGATATGATACCAAGTTCCTCCGCGGAGAATGTTACACGCGCGTTGCGTGGATATTCCCATGAAAGATAAAATGAGCGTAATGCCACTTGAGCTGTTCACATGAGTAATATCCGCGTCACATGGCTATTATTAGACTCTCCTGAGATTTCTGAAGCCAAGAGTAATCTAAAAATAGAGGGGTTCACTCTCTCACCCTCAACCTCTCCAGGCAAAACTTAATATGGACTTTAGAAAATAGATTTGATGCTATGAAGATTAGACTGATAAAGAACATAAGCGGCAGTTGAAAGTTAGAAATGTCTTTATTTCTTTCTGATAAAATTAGCGGAGAAGATTCGCAATCTTTCTGCTACAGATACCAAATGACACTTTTTTTTTCATGAGAAGCGATAATAATAACAGTAAAAAGAAGTCATTAGGGTGGAGCATTTGACTTTTGAGGTGTGGGTGATATTGAAAAAAAATACACTTGAAGCATACTTATACCCCCCCCCCCCAAAAAAAAATTAATAATAATAATAATAATAATAATAATAATAATAATAATAATAATAATAATAAATCAAAGTAAATAATAAATCAAATCACCCATATTGCCCACACGCTCCCTCAAGTCCAGTGGTCTAGCCCTTAGTGATGGGGAGCAGACGTACTCCTCGCCATTGTGAACATTTTTCAGATAACGAGTCTTGTCAATTTCGCGCAGAGAGTGGTCAAAATGAAATGTCCCTGGAACTAAAACAACTAGACCTCTGAGACACCTTACCCCTGGGGTAGGGGACTCCCGTATGGAAAGGTCGGGGAGGTTGGAGGTCTCCCTCAGGGGTATAAATCAAGGATTCTGGTCTCATTTAGGGTTCTCATAACGTAACGCCACTAGTTTTAGCTGTCAGGGTATCTTTAAGCGCGCACTCGAAGAATTTTAAGCATTAAAAAATGCTCTTATTTTCGTTTTTAGGCGTACTTTTACGCTGGTCTCTCGAGTTCGGTCTACTAGCACGGGCTATTTTTCTGAACAGTAGCTGGTAATCGAGCCTATTCTATTTCAGTGCTATCTTTTGAGGTTTAAAAAAAACTCAAGCTACCCACGGATTGGTCTGCTTTTAGAGTTTAATTCAAATTTTCTGTTGACCATTCACAACCTCTTCTCATACAGGAGTGCCTCCGAGACCTTTACAGTCTGTAATGGAAAATTAAATGCAAGTTTACTTAGTTCTATACTCAGAAGACAACAGCTAAACGTCTTGATAGAAATCCTTAAATGTACATGAAGTACTTGATGTGCAAGGTTTATTTTGGATAAGTATTAACAAGTGAATCTTTGCAAAACTCTGGACAAAATGAAAGTTTGGGGACAAATTGTAAAGAACGCCTACATGGCTTGTTACTTTTACAAAAATTCATTTCCTCTTGATATGAATCTTAGAGGTTACATGAAAATTTTCCATTGAAACGTGTTGTTGTGTTAACCCACAATTGAGCCTAAAAACATGCCACAAAAGCACTAACTAAAAATTATTATATTCTCAATATTATACAGTATGAAAATTAGTGTATTTGTATTCCTTTAGAAAACCTCCCTCCACAAGTACATGCACCTATAAATAGAAGTGACCAAGGGTTCATTTTCCTAGTAGCTTAGAATGCATTTGATACGCAGTCTTCCACTTAAAAAATTGTCTTTTTTTACACCATAAAGAAAACCTGGCAGCTTTTGGCAACCTTGGGGTAACTTGAACAAACTTCTCTCCACCTTATTACATTGAAACACATCCAAGAGGAAGACACTTAGTTTGAGACATCAGGAAGTTTGCTTACAATGAAACTTTTCCAAGGAAGATCACTTTTGTTTTGGGATAGTGGGAGGTCGGAAAAATATTTAAGGGCTTGAGAAATTAGAATCCACAGTACCGGTATATATGTTGCAATCTGTTAGAGGGATTATCAGACTTGTCTTGCGCAGGGAATGAGTATGTACAGCTCAAACTATTTTTATATCATCCCAGGCACAATTACAGGCATATCAAGAAATATCTATAAATTATTAAAATTATATATTTATACCAGTAAAACATTATGAAGAATGCAAGCCTGTTTGAAGTCACATGTGGAAGTTCCTGAGCAGAGATGACCACTGTCATGATCTCTGAGCAGATGCAAATAAATCTCCTGCTGACGGCAAAGGAGCGAGACCCCCTCCAAGATCAGGAAGCTTGGTCAAGTCTGGAAGGTTTTCTAAATGGGACTTGAGTTCTTGCCTCACTAGCTGAACTTTTTCCTGTTTAGCTTTGAATTCCTGAGGAATTAAAAAAGGAAACACTGAGTTATTATATTCATTTTCCGATTGTCCACTTCACAATTTTAATTTCAATTTAGAAATGCAAGTTCAAGTGTCAAGTTGGTCTGAATCAACAGTAAGACTTAGCTAAGGAGTAACTCCTTCATAATTAATTATGCACAGTCTGATTGCAAACTTTTTGAATGTAAGTCAACCAAAGCCTAATGATTCAACTACTTTTGAAAGATACCATTACTTACTTCAAGTTTTTTCTCTGATTCAGTAAGTTTGTCCTTTTGAAGTTGTATAAATGAGGCCAGCATTTTGGATATTGTTGTTCTGTCTTCGAGTTCAGCTGCAAGTCTACCATTGTAGTCAGCGAGAAGTAAACAAGCCTCATCGACAATCTTGGAAAGGCGGTCTCCAGTTTCTTTATCTACAGGCCAAAGGGAAAGTGTGTCCTTCACATAAGTATAGAAACTTCCAAGATGAACTACATGCAATTCTGTTTTAGCTAAAGATACCCTGTTATATAGTATGACTGTCATAATTAAGGTGACTTTTACAGACCCTCACGTGGTAGTTTTCCTTAAAATGACAACCAAAAAATAAGACAGTGTAATTCTTATTACTACTCCACACCACCCATCTACAAAACTGAAAAAATTTTAAATGGAACAGGAATACATTGCACAAAAAGCGTAGAAGGTAGAAATAAATTGTCCTTGGCCCATCAATTTTGTTATTTTATTTTTTAACAGAAAATTGTCCTCAGCAAACTTTTCTTGACATGTGAGTTTTGGTGAATGTATTTAATTTAGTGTAAATATAAACAGCCCAACAAGCTTTATAGCTTTGATTCTTATCAGGTCGAAATAAAGGATTTCTGTTTATGTTTATGTTTTATGTGATGAGTTCTTTGTTGTTTAGTAAGCAGCTGCAGAGAGTGACTTGAGAGACCAGACCAACATGTACACTGTATGCTCTATACCTTCTATTTTGTCCAGAAGAGAAACATCTTGTACTTCCGCTGGTAGATTAGCAATCTTTTCTCTAACAACAGCATCTTGTGAAGCAGAGTTTTCAAGCTCCATCAAAGCCTTAATTAGATCCTCAGGCTACAGACAAAATAATCACCATACGTTGAATGTTCCCCTTATTAGTTTAATATCAACATGGCTCAAAACAGTGTCCAGCACTTAGATTTTGATGGGTCATTATAACCGCTATCACTTGATGCTACAATCATGCTATCAAAAAACTGCCCAATCATTGGTGAACATGTTGTTGTCATTTTCATGACACAATAGGTTACCATAGCAACAGTATGACCTGCTCAAAAATCACCCTTTACTGGCTTATAATTCAAAAATGGCACAGGGAAATTTCAAATTTTAAGTTGCATAAACAACTTTTGACAAAGTTATAAAAGATCTGTATAGAGGATTCAGAGCTACATTAAATTTTCAAAACTTTATACCTATATTTTAAAAACTTATCATGTCTATTTAAGTGTGATAATATTAAAAAATCACCGTGCTGGGCCCCAAAGCTGTCATACTGTTGCCATGGTAACTTATATGTTGATACAACACAAGATAAGGAAGATACTACTATAGTCTTGGGGTATCCCTGCAATGGACTAGCATCCCATCCAGGGGGAGAGTAGAAATATTCCTAGTCGCCTAATGCCACAGAACCAGGATAAGCTCTGAGGCCATTTAGGCTTGTATGCAGACTTTACCTTACCTTACCTTACCTGATTCATACCATAAGCATGCGTATTGATTATCACATTTTGGGCATAAACCATGGAAGGGATATAAGCCAAGACTGTTTTAAAGCCACCTAAGCCATACTAAAATGTTGATAGGCAAGAAAACTTTTTTAGTGGTGTAGGACACATTCTAAAATATTCACTCACATCTGGTGGCTCCATCAGTGGAGCTTGTTTGTCGTCTTGTAGTTTTTGTTTCTTCTCTGGTGGAGGGGAGTCTGATTCTTGACCTACAAAATTGATATTTATAATAACTTATCACTTATAATTAAATTAATGTGCACGCTCTGATTGGACAACCATCTATGGTTTATTGTGCTGGTAAACCCATGGAAATTTTGTGTCTTCTGAATTTTTATATAAAAGCAATAGACCACAAGTTTTTACAGTTTATAGGTTGATAAACCACTTGTGATGTTGGAAGAACACAAGAAGAATTCTTGTGTTCTTCCAACATCCTCCATGGTTTATCAGCCTATAATTCATAGAAACTTATGGGCTATTGCTTAATTACTGTATAACAGGGATGTCATTGAGGACCGTAATCCACAACCCATAACACCTGTTATGGCTAGATATCATTAAATGGCCTTTAATGGAATTCACCCACAAAGTAGCAAGTTTGTTACGGGTGTGGAGAACAAGGCTGCAGGTGACTCAAGTGATAATGACAGCCCTAATTACAATAATTTTATAATAATAGTGTTGCAATAAGTAAAATGCTTGTAGCCCTTTTTTTTATAATCAACACCTACTGAGGTACCAGTATGTGTGATTTGTGTTGTCCACTGGCCATGTACAGCTCACATCACTAAATAACTTTCCTAATTAAGAATCCACTAACGTGCTTGTGCTCACCTAGACACTTGTGAAGTTTCACTAGGAAAGTTGCATCATAGACATTTCTCTCTGTCCATATGGAGATGAGTCTTTCAAGACCCTTGATAGCTTCTACTGTTCCACCCCTTGATTATTCAGTAAAAATTAAAACATGGTTTTGTTAAAGTTTTCAGCATGAGGGCAAATGGTTTGAACTGAACTTCTTTACTAAAACTCTTTTTGTTAGATTGTTACACCAAGCAGCCAAAATCACCCTCACAGCTAGTCAACTTGCCCAGTGCTAGGACCTTAGTGAAACCCCTGAGTAAATATTAGCATTTTATGATATCAACTATTAAAAAATATAAAAAATAAAATAAATAAAAAATATAGACAAGCAAAACAGCTGAAACACACCAATTTCAAGGCTATATATATTATATTTTCTCAGCGCAATTGTAGCTGATCAAACCAAACAGAGAAGAATTGTACAAACCTTTGATAACTCAACATTAGATTTACTTACTGTGAACAATTCTGAAAAGCAGCAGGCAACACATGCTTAAATTCACCCGAAAATTCTGCTCCTTTTCTTTTTCCATTTTGAAGGACATCATTAGCAAGAAACAGGAATGTAAGCTTTTTGCTTGATCTTGCTGTAAAAACCAACAAGCAATAACTGTATTAGACTATGTGAAAAATAAACTATTTTATTACTGTTAAGTACAATATAAAAGTGCATCCCCTTAAATGACATTTCATAACTTTGGCATACTTCCTGGGACATTTGACTTATTAAGAATTTGAGAATCAGGTGTTTCTGAATGTTAAGCAATAATTAGAGTGAAAAAAGCTTACTTATAATTACATGTACTTACATGTATGTTGTCTAATACACAACAAAAACGAATGTAATGACCCAGATATAATTTATTATTATTTCATAAGTGTGAGACAAACAAAGAAAATAGCGAGCTCCTGGAATGTGCATCCCATAATGTCATAAACACCTAGTGGATAGGAGAGAAGCATGCTTACAGTCACAACTGAATTTGCCATTTGCACAAGCCATTTTTTCCTTTCCCTGGGCATCCTCTAAAACTGAGGAAAGCAGGCCATGTTATAAACACGAAATTTACGTGAACTTTTGCCTATCAGGTTGGCTGTCACCAGGATTTTTCCTTGAAAATCATAGATTATAGAATTTGGGCAGCACACTGCTATTTAAATTATCTTTTCTTTTGCAATGGTTTGAGTTGAGAATTTTTTTTGTCACTGTTTTGGCTGTAGTAGCTCAAAATGTTTTAAGCTTGGCATGAATATTGGTGTGTAGCTTTGAGTAGGCACGAGATTTAGAGTGGAAGAGACCGGCATGACATTCTACAACAGTCCTATCATAACCCTACATCCTCCTTCATTAAAAATAACTATACATGTAAGCAGCTTGAAATAAGCATTTATATCTATGTGATATGTGGAATCCATTCAAAAACATGTCATAACGATAGTCAATTGTCACTTGTAAAAGCCTTTTTTGTTGCAGTGTGTTCTCTAACGTGGTTTAAACAATCGGCCATTGCTTACCTTTAGCGAGTTCTCTCACGAGGTTTAAAACAATCGACCATAGCTTACCTTTGGCGAGCTCTTTATACCAAGCTTGTACTATCGCTTTTGCATGTTTTCTGTGGTGAATGAGCCACAGGGAAAGCGTCTGAACACTATGCTGCGTGTTAGAAAGATCAGCTAATTTTTTCTCCAGCGTTGCAGTAGAAAAAGACGTCATTTTCGCAGATCTCCTCCACCGAGATCGAAACAATCATAACCAGTCAAAACAGTAGTAAATGAAATTGTGAGCGAAGAATCTGGGTACGAGATAGCCTCGCTTTAGCGACAAAGCCGCTGACAACGAAATCTTTTGTTCCCAGAGCCCACGGACAAGGGTAACGTCGACGTTCTGGGAACGAGATTGCCAAAAATAGACGCATGTTGTTAGGTTACCACCGCTAATCCACAAGCTCGCAGACTCAGTGAGATTGCCAACATGGCGGATAGCGCGGTTTACCGGGCGTTGAGGCTGTATGTTTCATTTAGCAATAAGGCCCATTTCCCATGCTTTTCCTTGTATTCGTAGATTTAGAATTTATATAAGCTCAATTTTATTTGATTCTTCTTTTTCCTTTAGCCACATCGCGCCGGACAAGTTTTATATCGAGCCTCGAGACCAGCACTCGGTGGGTGACCAGATTCTCGAAATAGATCGGGTTACTCAAGAATTGAGTTTAGCAGGTACGTTTACATCAAAATTTTCAAAGCTTTCACGTTTCGCTAATTCTTAGCATAGTAATCAATACAACATTGTCTTCGTTTGCGACTGTAGATCTGTTATCAGTGAAGACTGATTCTGCCTTAGAAGATTATAGCTTACATCATCATTGTAGATTTAGCTGCGATGAGATTTAGTATTGTTTACTCTTATTAGCCAAAATGAAAACTGTTATTAACTTTATTACGGTAAAGATATCGCCATAGGAAGTCAACGTAAATTTAAATTTTAAATATAGGCTTATATATTATCATGGATAGTGATATAACAAGCTAAAGGACCTCACTTTAATATCGGCTGTCACTCGCCAAGACTAAACAGTACTGCCATATTTGACTGAAATATGTTTTGCTTTACAACGCCTTAAAAGGAAGGTGTCGCCCGTTTAAAACTGCAGTACCTTTTGGTCTCTTTTATGGGCCTCTTTAAAGCAGCATGAAAATCAGGTGATGTCTTCAGGCCAGCAGACTTTTGTTTTTTTCTTATATATATATTGAACCTATGATTAAAAAGAGTTGTGATATTGAAAATCATCTGGTTCATAAAAAATCTGTTGCTTCAATTTATTGAGACAAGTTTGATCACTCCTGTCAGTTTCTTTTGCTGCAATTATCAACTATGTTTTCATATCTTTCTTGACAGGTCAAATATGTGATATTCATATATTCATTGGAAGGCAGCTATTACCTAATCTGTGTTTTTATTTCCTTGATCTGTTAGACAATGAAGGTCAGATTCCACCATCAGCTGAGAGTAGGGACATATTTGGTATTTTGGGAATCATCAATTTGTTGGCAGGTGAATTTGATAGTCAGTTGTTCTACATGTTCAGTTAGTGTTGCCACACAGAAGAGCAATAGAGAATAGAGCAATGAATGTATTTATTAAAGGTGTTACAATAAAAACCAAGAACTTTTTGGGGAGCTTTTTGATGTACATGTACAAAGAATTGTGCTGTTTTACATTAATGTCACATATTTGAATATGACCATTTTCCTAGAACATGTACAGCTGGAATCTGGCAATACAAACTTGGTTATTTCAAATGCCCCATTTTTTCTATCTTATAGTTAAAAATTATGTTCAGGTAAAAATTAAATTCCATTGTCTCTTAACCCTATTTATTCATTGATTATGAATAATTAGAGTTAGAAGACAAAGGAAATTGAGAATCAAACTAAGTAAAAATTATTTTTACCTGAATTTAATTTTTAACTACAACAGATATTTTTACCTTGCCACTTCACGGCTTGGTAAATATTCACCACTTATCACCTCCACTTTGGTGAATAACTGTTAACTATTTTATTTCCCCTGAAAGTTCAAGTATTAGTAAAGGATAATGGGGGTAAAGTGGAGTTTGTCAATCTTTTTTTCCATAAGGCATCTGTTTGACACAAGCAATCACTATTTCACTATTACTATAAATAGAAATCTGTTATCCTAAAGGTGCAATTTTATTGAGTTTTTGTTTGCTCTAGGACCCTACCTTGTTGTTATAACCAAGAAGACCCTTGTTGGCCACATCAAGGGTCATGAAGTATGGATAATTAAAGGAACAGATATTCTGGCATTTCCAAGGGCAACACTGCATCTCACAGAGAGTCAGGTACACACAAAATGGCGGTATGAATCTAGAAGATGCTCGTAATGCAAGGATGTATACAGATATTAAGTTTACTAATGAAGAGATAAATTTTACTCCAGCCTGTTTTTGGAAGCAAATCATGAGATATTTTTAAGTCAATTAAAGAACTGCAGGTATTGATAAAGAACTAACTTTGAAAATGTTCTAAATATTCCAAGAGGTTGACCAGACATCATATAATCATTTCCAAATGTTTTCTGCAGTCCTGAGTAGACATTTATAAAGGTTACCAGAGATGGTCAAAAATTTTGAGTGAGCCTCTAAATGTCAGCTCATTCAACCTATTAATACTCAAACTTTGGATTCTCCATTGTATCACTGTATTTTTATTTGTTCTTCGATTGATCATCATATCCATGTCTTCCAGACATGGTTGATTTTCAAGTTGCTGTCTGCTGCTACAAATACCACTTCTACCCAGGAGTAAGATGTTAGCTGTAACTTTAATCTCTTGGTCCAAGCACACAACAATTCATTTTGTATTCTTTTATGCTCTCTTTTGCCAGCAACGAAACAACAATATTTACTTATCAATGGTGCAGGCAGTTCTCCAGACAGATAACTTTTACTTCTCCTGTTCGTATGACCTAACACACACATTGCAGAGGCTTTCACGAACTAGCCCAGACTTTCTTCAGATGCCTCTTTTTGAAAGGGTATGTAACACTACAGGTAAAACCAAAGTCTTGAAAGTCCTCTAGGTCCTGAAATTTAGAATTCTCTAGCAGCATCAATCATTAGTTCAACAAGGTTTCCCAGAAAAAGATCATTAAATTTTAAAATAAAAATAAATCAATAAATTGATAATGCTAAATTGACCATGCTGGACACACACAGCTAAAATTATTGATAGATTCAGAAAAAAATGTTCAACTTCTGAGGAAAAGTTAAAATGAAGTTCAGGGTTTTTTTTTTAAATTGTACTTTAAGTAGCCAGTTACTCTGTTAAAAGTAGACAGGTGCTGGTATCCAAGACCCGGCTTTTACATGTAATAAAAATCCTGCCCTATCAAAATTGTTATTGTATATAGTACACACATCTTTTCTGTTGTGCAGTAAATAGACGTTGGTGATGATGATGATTATGATGATGATGAATGCCATCTTTGTTTTATTTGATTAAATTATTTCTATGTTTCTTTCTTAATTTAATAATTTAAACTTATTCTCTTGTCAGGCTGATCCCAGATTTGTATGGAATGGACACCTTCTGAGACCTTTAATGGTTCAACCAGAGGTATAAACTGTTGAAATGGTTATTAGTGAAATTTCAAAAAACTGATTGATTATTGTACATTTATCATATAATAAATTTATCCTTTTATTTATCTTTATCCTTCTCAGCTTCACAAGTTTATACTTCCAGTTATGCATGGATGTATCCTTTTGAAGTTTTGTCTCAAATAAAAAACTTTAACTTTTAATTATTCCAGTACCTCTCAAAAGTAAAACTCAATGCACAATCCTCAGAGATAAAAAAGTTTTGAGTATCAAGTCTAGTCATTAGTTTCAAGTTGAGACATTCAATTTTTATGTAAGTTTTTCCATTTTTAAGTCAGAAAAACAAAGAAGCAAATTACCCACTCACGTACAGGGCTATAAAAAATCTTAAATTCAGGCTTGCGCTTGGGACAAGTACGTGTAGCTCGTGCTCGGTAACTCGTATTCTTTTTTTTAAGGCTTCAAATGCAGACAGCTTCCCCACTCCCTTGCCCACTGAGCAAGTGCCAATGAAAGCTACTTGCTCAAAGGAAAAATCTACTTGCCACAGACAACTAAACGGATTCTTTTTCAAGCCCCAATGTATTACATGTATGATGTATTCATTGCTATAATTATTAAACCTATTTGTAAGATAAATCATCTTCATTCTTCACTCTATGTTAAAAATCAATCCTCAATTCTTGAGAGCATAAAGGAAGAAGGATCACGTTTCAAGTCAAGACTGTCCACCCATCTTTAAACATTTCTGTATGTTATTAGTAAGGTCCCGCTGGAATCTCAGTCTTACATCCACTGTACCACAGAAATGTGGCAGTTCTGTTGGTTATTTTTAATGTTTACATGTAAATTATCATTAATTATGTAGAAAATACTAAAAGTTGATTTTTATCCTTGACACTATAAAGTTGTCGCTATAAGATCATGCATTATTAAACAGAGCACATTTGATTTTATCCTTATATCAAGGCGAAGTTGTTTCAGAGCAGGTATGTCAATTCATATTTCATTATTCTAGGTAAAACTTGCAAATTTACATCTTAATGTTACATGTATATGTTACAGGTCAAAATTAAATTCCTTTGTCTCTTAACCCTACTTATTCATTGATTATAAATAATTAGGATTAGAAAACAAAGGAATTGACCTGTAACATATATAAATTATCTGTTTACTGGTCAGATATTTCTCAGGTTACTCCAAACCTTTGTGGGTGTCTTTCAGATAAAAAAATTTGTGTGCTGTTTTCAAGGAAACTCCCACAAGCTATATATCAGAAGAAACTTTATGAAATTTAGAATTTGGCTACAAGGGGGCACTCTCAATGGACATGTAATCTATAATTAAAAGTATTTGATATCTGTTGATTAAGCCATTTGCAATAAAAGAGTTGCTGAGGAGTCCATGACTTTTGGTGATTATGACATGTTGATGGTTTATTAACTTTTATTAAGAAATCTCTTTTTCCCAATAACATGTGCATGTTTCAATATTTTTTTTTCATTTTTGGAAAATGTATAATAAATTTTAATTTAGTTGAAAAAAGAAAATTTGGTAAACGTAACCCTGCGAAGGTTTGAAGTAAACTATTCCTGTATGCCCTCCATGGAAGTATGGAGCATCCATTTGAACCCAATATGCTTTGAACCATGCTAGCATTAGCCAACATACTGTAACTCCTAAAGTATGGAACACTCCTATGTTGGGAATGTAATTTGAATTTGGTAATCTGAATTGTGCATATTTTGGTCAGGGGAAGAGCCAAGGATGCAGCTACTAGCTGGCTTCCATTTATATGCAATTTTCTGTTTTGAAAGAGAGCACCAACATCCAAAGCTTCAATAGAAAACAAAAGGACATTTTTTTGAGGTGCAAAAGCCTACCAAGGTCACCAGAAATCGCTGACGGATTTCAGCCTTTTGCCTCACAATGCTAAAAAGTTTTTGGTTGAGTGAAACAAATACCAGAAATCTGGATTCTGTGTTTGTGAAAGACCAGCTGAACTTATTAAGCCAGCCTTGTTATTTTTTCTTGTTTACATTGGGAGCTAACACCTTTGTGAAAACTTAGAGGGTCATTAACAAAATGTTAATAAATTAAACCAGATTGTTAATGTTTTTATAGGTACTCGTTATTTTATAAGAGGACTAGATACTGAAGGAAATGCTGCTAATAATGTTGAAACTGAACAAATTGCTCAGTTTGAAACTGGAGCTTGTTCCTTTGTACAGGTATGTAAACTGAGGTCTGACATTTCTAATAGGGGTAACTTTCTTGCTAGAAGCCAAGCACAAGGGTTTTTTTTATTTAAAATGAAACCACTTCCTTCAATGCCAGTTAAAGATGCTAAAAGGTAGTCACCTAATGGCAAATAGCCAAAAAATTCTGGCTGCCATCGCTCACTATTCAGTTGCATTGGTGGCCAGCTAGTTGCAAAACATGTGCATGTATTTGGCTAACGGCCAAACACTGTTGTCAGAGCAAAATACATGTAAATTTAGCCTCTCCCAGGGGAGAAATCACTGCACATTGTAGAGAGGTAGCTTGTATAAAAGGTTTCAATAAATGGGAACAAAAATTTATTGAATGTGCATGTCAGCAAACAAGTGTAATCTTAACAGAAAATCCTGGCTTATTGGAGGGTACTGACAATTTGAAGTTTGACTGTAAACTAATGTTTTCATTTTTGTAGACAAGAGGTTCCATTCCATTGTTTTGGTCTCAAAGGCCAAATCTTAAATACAAACCAACACCTCTGCTGAACCCCTCAGCAGATCATGTGAGTAATCCACTTATACCTCAAGGCTCATCTCTAAATTTTATTTTAAGGGAGCTGTGTCAAAATATTATATTTTAGTCTGATATCAATCAAACGGAAGGAAACCTGAAGATAGTACAGAACGAAGAAGTGATATTAAACATATAGCTAGGAACAATGGTTGTGACTTAGGAAGATTGACAGATAACAGGTGACAAACTTATAAATTTGGCCAATCTTTTCACAATGTGCCTTCAGTTATGTAGATCCTTTAATATGAAAAGTCCAGCATGAGTCAAAAAAGAATGATTGTATTCATTTTCATTTGTTTCTGATGATCATAATGAACTTAGCAATGAAAAATAAAAATCAGCATCACTGGTTTTAATGTAAAAAAAAACAAATTTTTGAATACATCAATGAAGTATTTCAAAGGCTACTGCTTTTCCACTGGTTCTGTTTGTGCTGTTGAATTATTTTCCTAGCGTTTATTGTTTGCAAATACATTTGAAACATGCTAGTTTTAACTTTTAATCAAAGTTAACATGTTATGAAGCTTGCAAAAAGTGCACTCAACATTGTCCCCATTCCTGCAAGGTACATAACTTTGCAATCAATGGTTACTTTATTAATTAAAAGAAAATTGTAATTTAACTTGACATCTCTTTGATTTTTCTTATTTTGACAGAAAGGAGGATTTTGTCTCCATCTTGATAAAGAAAGAGTGTATTATGGAGAACATGTTTTAATAAACCTTGTAAGTTCTGTTTTGAGTTAAAAATATATTATTTAATTTATAACTAGTTTCTTGCAAGTCACCTCATCCCTTCAACTGTAAATTCCAAAAACAGAGCAAATGGTGTGGATGATTCCTTTTAGGACGATTCCTGGATGTGTGAAAATTATTAAATTACTGAAATGCTGACCATTCAACTGAAAATTTTGTACATTTCAGGGGAATATCAAATGAAAAATATGTTTGGTTACAAGTTTTCAAAAATGTAGGTATACTGCCACTTTTCCAGAACTTGCCAAAACATTCCTTTCCATTGGCCACTGGATATTTTTGGACATTCACACCAGAATTTTTGTATGTTTGTAG
>OMLO01002249.1_pt1 | contig 15464 bp, 19 predicted proteins | sample 1674811 | NCBI WGS metagenome assembly OMLO01 (sample SAMN06265003, study PRJEB25207) | coral metagenome | isolation source: Coral host | place: Mexico:La Bocana,Puerto Morelos, Mexico | collected 2008-11-13 | reverse complement strand
TTCTTTACCTGAAAATAATAGTAAATTTTAATTGTACAGAAGCTTACAGATTGAGCAAATTTCAGGCTGAATTTAAGTGGGTAAAAGTGATCAACATTACCGGTAAATCCATGTTAGTTTTTGTCATGCATTTTAACTTGATGAGGTTGAATAATATCCATTGTCTTTGCCAAAATAATCTTAACTTTTGAAATATGAAAAATTAAGCAATCCCAGACTGTTTTTTGGCCTGGTAATTGAGCAACACACTATATTTAAGTGACACAGGTTGAGAACTGGTTGAAAACAATTTTTAAATGTGTGGTTCAATCATTGAACGTTTTCTTTTGAGATAAAAACGAAAACAATATGTTAGGATGTTCCTCTGATGTTGTGGGATTGATACATAAGGTGTAAAAAAATAATTATGGATGATTGACAGTTATGGTGATAGCTAATCTTACCTAGAACACCAGCAATAAGAGTGATTGTATCACTGACAGAGCTTTGTTAAATAAGGATTCTGAGATCAATGGATCGTGATGTTGCCATGTTGAACCCCACTTTACTTCTTTTGCCTAATTTCAGAATTTTTGATTGACTGGCACCGACAGTTTTACTTAAATTCTCATCACTTTCTTTTTCCATGATCTAGGAACTATTTCTGTCCAATATATATATGACCCTTACCTTTGTTTCTAGTACATGTACGTCGGCCTCATCCTTACTAAAAAAATTTTTTCCCGTGTTCTGAAGCACCTTCTATGTACTTAGAAAAAGGACAATCTTTTGTTACCTTTGACAAAATGAAATTTATGTAATCTCTGATGACATTTTCCATGGAATGTTGAATGTGGCTTGTGAAGAAAGTCTGATCTTATTGAAGTATGCCAGCTCAGCTACTGCGAAGAACCCATAGAGATGGATATGGACTCCTTTGCAATCCAAAAACTGCGACAAGCCATATCTGCACCTTGTGTGGACTACATTGGTGCAAAAATGCTGAAAGCCAACGCTGCATGCCCATTGAACCAGCTTCTGAATATCTGCAGTCAGACTCTTTGATCAGTGTAAAGCCTTGCCGTATGACTGGAGGAAAGCTCTCTTGACAAAAATACCCAAGAAGGGTGAACCATCTATATTCTTTCCTTCAATATCACATAAGGTCTTCTACAGAATGCTCCTAATGACGAAGCAGGAAGGAATTGAGACAAGTTGAACCCATTGCTGAGTGACGAACACACTTAGCTTGTACATCAGTTTCATCGCGTTCAACAAGGCCTTTGATAAGGTAAGAAAACATAAGCTCTGGAACGTTCTTAGGCATTATGGCATTCCTGACAACTGCATCAACATCACACAATAGCTTTTTGATGGAAGCACCTGCTACGTTGTTTAAAACAGACGGAAATCAGAGCGTTTTCCTGTGGGACAGGGTGAAGCATGGCTGTGTTATGTCTGGTTTTCTTTTCAACATTGATATCAACTGGACAAGGATGAACACCAGTAATGCAAAGAGAGTTCTGATGTCAAAGTTCACCGCGGTCCTAGAGGATCTTGATTATTCAGATGATATAGCCCTTCTCTTAAGATCTCCAAGCGAAGTTCAGCCACCTCCTTAAGGCTTCAAGATACATTGGACTTTGCATCAGTGCCACCATGACAAAGGTGCTACCAAAAAAATCTCAGGGTTGCTGAAGCGATTTCAATTGATGGACTAGAAGTTGAAGAAGTGAACTACTTTATCTACTTAGGAGAAGCAGGTGGGTCGCACAAAAAATGTCACTTGCAGGGCTGTTGATGGCAAGAAGGTCATATGCCACTCTCAATCGTCTCAATCCTCAGTCCTGTCAAAGTTGTACAGCAAGCACAAGAAACTGACAATCCTCAAGAGCTGCATGACCTCCTTTCTCCTGTACGGCGCTGAGATGTCTAGGATTGCATCCGCAGACATCGAGCACCTGGATGTTTTTCATACCATCACCAATCTTGATCTCTCTGAAATAACTAGACAGAGTCACCTCTTAGAAACTATAAATGTCAGGTGAGGGAGATGGATGGGTCACGTCTTGGCGAGAGAGAAAGACAACAACTGCCGAGTTGCTCTCACCTGGATCCCCGAAGGCAAGAGGAGGCGTGGCAAACCAAAGATTATCAGGGGGAGAACTGTCAAGGCTGAGCAACAAGTTACATGTATGCGCAAACTGGGTAACAACCATCATTTCCTTTACACACGTACTACATGTACTCTAAATATTAATAATTATATTACCAATGAAATTTCTCCAAATGGTGTCAGAGGCTATTGGGGTTAAATTGTACAGTTGATGTTTTCAGCTCAACATGTTTATATCAAAGGTTTCGTTTGTACCTTCAGGGCCAATGCCTGGTAAACTTTACTGTTGTTGTTATGGATTGTCACAGCTACTGTATTCAATCTTTTAGGTATGGTAGCCAATGGTCAGAGTTCTGCTAATCCTAAGTGTGGTGACACTTACACATACCAGTTTCCAGTTGGAGAAGGGAGATCTTTCTTCTGTCATCCCGTGTTAAAAGGGAGATATGTGATAGTCAGATTGGTAGACAAAGACACACCACTCACACTCTGTGAAGTTGAAGTGTACTCGGAAAGAAGAGGTATTGTGCATGTTAATTTATATTAACGTGGTTGTCCCTCCCTGAAGGTTACAGTGCATGTCTTTGGTGCAGTGTGTATAGATATTTGTGATCTCTAGAGAGTACCTAAACAGTAAAAGATATGTTGAATAATGTACATAAGATGAAAAGTTGGTCATCTGTTTTGAACGTTCACACTCAAGGGCACTGGGATCAAAATTAACTGATCATTGAGTGCATTACCCTTTGTCCGTCTTAAATCTTGCTTCTCGTTAGCAGCTTGTTTATTTCCTCTTCTAATATGGGGAAAGGCACTGTGAGAGTTAAGTGTCTTGCCCAAGAGTCTTTCCTAAACATCTTGGCAAATTTCAGTCTATTACGATCATTAGAACTGACGTTTTTATTTTATTTTTATTTCCAAGAATTTGCCTTTAATAATATGTACGTTTTCCACATTGTCCTTATCTTGTATTTGCTAAGCACTTTCCTTAATTCCTTTTCAGCGTGCCCAATGCAAGTCATTGGTGTAGCAAGCAGTGATGCATTTCCAGACAACAGCTTTTCAGCCTCGTCAACAAGTGGTAGTAATGCAGCATCCAAAGGACGTCTGAATGGAGATGGCGCATGGTCACCTATCACTGACAACAATGCTAATGACTACCTACAAATTGACCTGCGTTATGAGTTTGTTATCTGTGCTGTTGCTACTCAAGGAAACCCAAATGCTAATCACTGGACAACAAAGTACAAGCTACAATTGGCATTAATAGACCAACCCAATAATTGGCTCACCTATAAAGAGGACAGCTTTGATAAGGTTTGTACATATATTACTACAAAGGAGAACAATGTTATGGTAGAACTAGATGTATTTTAAAATACTCACTTGTGACAATGCATGAAATGTTGAAGTCTCTATACGAGCTGAGCTGAGCCAACGTCATACATAACATGGTGATTATTAATTCATATTTCAGGAGTTTAATGGTAATTCTGGAAGACGTGACATAGTTAAACACAGACTCAGGGAATATGCAAGTGCACGATTCATACGGTTCCAACCAACAACTTTCAAGACTCACAAAGCTCTGAGAGTTGAAGTGTTTGGAGTACTTATATCTACAGGTACATTTTGTATTACTGGGTTTCATATCGGGGAGAAATAGTTATAATAAGATCATTTGGCAAGTGGAGGTCTTTTTAAACCAATTTTCTTTTCAAATACTTTAATTACTACCTGGTGAGTCATCATGTCTACAGTACATCTTAAAGACTCCGTATCGACAGGCATGCATTGTGTGCCTTGGCTCAAATTTCATATAATACGAAAACCTTTCAAAATTTTTTGAACTAGCTGTTTCAATCTGTGATAATGTGAGCCACCTAACTTGATTTTGAAAGAGGCATCGTTCTTCATCAATAGTTTCAACATCCTCCTTTTGAATAGGGCGATTATTTTAGGAGAGCAATAAGTAGAAAATTGTCTGCAACATTTTTAAGAATTTAAACAATGGCCAGCACCATGTGATTTGTGTAGAACCTTGGTGTAAGATATACTGGTAGATCATAGACGCTCTTTAGAGAATTATCTGGAAAATTTGTTTGGGATCAGTGGAGAAACAGTGAAGATGTACTTAAATACAAGAAAGAATACTCCCGTTTGATGCAGTAAGTGACAGTAAATTGATTTGATTTTCCTTCGTATTGCTGTCATTGCCCAGTGTCATTGCTAGCCTTCAGATAAGGTTACCACATCGTTTGTAAATTTATCCAACCTTAGATTAATTTTGGGGAGATTCGTTCAAATGTATTATTAACGAAAAGTGCTTTGTGAATGAATATATGAAAGATCAACTGAGGAGAAAGATATGAATTGATAATTGATCATCACAGCTGTATACACAACTTAAGCAGTTGTGAAATTAGAGCGTGAAATAAATTCAGGCCTGATTGGGATTCGAAGCAATGACCAGTGCAGTGCTCTACCAACTGAGTTATCAAGCCATCTGGGAGCCTTCCAAGTTTTTTGACGCCTTCTTCAGCGACAGAATCGAAACAAAAACAAATGCTCGCAATGCCTTCCATTGAACAGAAACTCTATAACTGAACTTGAAAACGCATCCCTTTTTCGTTGATTGGATACTCTGTAAGGGTCCAAAATTAAGTACTAACCTACATTGTACATGTAGAGTGAATCACCTGTTTGCATAACATAAGATGCTAACAATTGACAATTACAAGAATAAATCGCGTTGCTTCAAATTAATTTATGTAGATGAGCAAGCTAAGCATCAGGTGCATCTGTTATTGGGCCATTTTCCTAAATTAGTGAAAGAATTTGAGTTTTGTGTGTGACAAACCTGTAAATAATTTCGCGACATTCCAGTGATTTTTGAGCAAACAGTCATTGATTTGTGACTTTTTTTTTTAAAAAAAAAAATGGTTTTGGGATATAATACCATCCAAACTTGTCACACAAGAGAGGATAAGGGAAACCAAAATATTCTTAACCAAAATGAATACACCAAGACTCCTTTGTGACAGGTTTCTGGCACTGATTGGACCAGTACAAAAAGTGTTTTAATTTACCTCAGGATACCGTTTTGGTATTAAATGATCACAGGTTATGTGTAATTGTGTGTGTGTGTGTGTGTGTGTATGTGTGTGGGTATGTATGTGTGTGTGTGTCATCACAGACTGCCTCACTGTCATGTTTCAAAAAAGTTGTAAAATTAATTGCTATTTAAAAGGGGACAGTTATTCTTTCAGTAAAAAAAAAATTGATATTATAGAATTATAACTATATGTACAGTGAGATGTTAAATTAAATAGAAAAGGTAGCTTTAGTTCATATTTAAAGGACAGTATAAAATGAGATAAAAAGTGAATAACAGTATAATATTATTAACATTACATTTCTCAAATTCAGAAAAAATCACAAGTTTCTAAATAAAAATAAAGTCATGTCACGTACCGGTAACTCATGGAAAAGTAAAGTTGAAATAAAAAATGTGCTGTTAAAATACAGTCACTACGTGTACTCGTAACCTAATTTCAAAACTGGAAGTGCTAAGTTATACAAAAAGGTTCCCTAAGATACATTAGAGAAAATCCAAGGTACCAATTGTCCCTCAATGTACAATTGTATCTTTCATCTTAAACTCCTACCCATAGACTCATCATGGAAACGGATCTTGGAGTGAGAAAAATGTCCCCAATAATCTGAGTGTGATGACTTAAGGAAGTATATTTTAATCCCTGTACTCTCATTTGTTTAGCATTCGCTTGACAGGTCGAAATTTCTCAACACAAATATAATAGGGCATTTATTTGTTTTCTTGTGCCCCGTTTTTGTGCAAAAGCTTTCTCATATAAATGGATTTTATTTGCATGAAAATGAACTCATTTTGATGTAAATGGTTTTGAATGTAGACTCGATTTGAACACAGAAGTAAAACGTAATTCGGAAATTCCCTATCGCAAATGTTATAAATAATGCAAGTGCACAGAAAACAGTAGAGTAATTAATTGCACTATTTAATTTCAGTCCCTTCACAAGCTCCTAGTGGTTTTACAGTGACTGCAAGCACCTCCACCAGTATCACAGCATCCTGGCAGTTACCACCAAAATATGCCAGACATGGAAATATCACAGGATTCAAACTGTTTTATGCAAAGAAAGGCTCTGAAAGGTCGCCAACAGTGTTCAGCGGTACAAGTCTCACTAGAGTTGTCAGTGGGCTTCTTGTTTACACAGAATACGAATTTCAAGTGCTGGCCTTCAGTTCTAAAGGCGATGGACCAAAGAGTTCAGTAGTGTTTGAGAGAACAAAAGAAGATGGTAAGATTACAAAAGAATGGTCTTACTTAGCTAGACTCTACTTGCATCTTCGTTTAAATATACTTTTACCTGGAGGTGTGGTACATTGTAAATAGAGGGGAATACTTTTGAAGCTCAGCAAAATTCAAGAAGGTAACAAATATGCCAAGATTATTTTTGGAAAGTCTGTGCACAATCTTTTCTCTTGTAACTGCACATCAATTATTTAACTAATGTTTGGGCATGATCCTGGCCAAAAAAGATGGAGCAATGTTGTCCTTCGTTTGTTGTTCTGGAAAGCCTCAGAAGGAAGGCCTGTTTCCGGAGGAGAACACAATTCTTCTGGGAATTTGGATAGTTTATTGAGAAACAGGAGACTCAGGGAAACATGATATAGTTTTGGGACTTTGCAGGAGAAAGTTGGTTCGGCGAACGTGCATGCTATATTTTACAGATTTTTTGACACATCACCGCTGTGTAGGCAGATAGTTCAACACTATCAGCTCATGATCGTTATAGACCGATTACAAACAACTTATATCGTAGAAATGCACCATTAACGTACGAGTACACACCTGGGTTCCGATCGCAGTGTTTTTCTTTATGACGGGTTGACGTAATCTGTAGAACATGCGTATCCAGATAACGTTCACTTAGCATTTAGAAGCTTTTGGCATGCCAAGCTTTTGAACATACATGTATTCATTCTTTGCATAAGGAGAGTTCAGATTGTCCTACTCATGTATGAGCGAAAATTAAGAATGTCTACGTGGTAGGAACATTGAAATGTTATTACATGTTTTTATGTATGTCAATGGTTATCTGGAAGTCTACCCTCAGTCCACGCTTTTCATGTACGGAACGTTTGATACCATGCAAACCTATTGTTGTTTGTGTTCTACCTAGTGACTGCCGCGAAAAGCAAGAAAAGATCTTGCGACAGCTTGAAGAGAAACGCTGTTCTTTAGAAGCAGACAAAGCCAAACTAATAGACAGTATATGTACTACAAAAGTAGAAGAACTAGTAGAAGAGTAGAAGTAGTAGAAGAGAAGAACTAGTAGAAGAACCATTGAAATTCTTTTCATGCTATCGCCCGACGACCCTCACACTGACAAGAACATCGTCGCTCAACACGATGATTACTGACAATTGTAGAATGGGGAAGTTTTTTCAACGAAAATCATTCAAGACTTGCGTTCGCATGCTGATATTACTATCTGCAAACCTGTGAATGATGCTATTACCCAAGAAGCCCTATCCAGGATCGACAGAATGTCTAACAAGTCGCTTATGGTACATTCATCATTGCGCTTACAAGAAGCTCTGAAGGAAGCTGGTCCTGTTGTGGTTACGGTTGCTGCAGAAGGAAACAAAAGAAAGAAGATTGATGGAGAGCCGTTAAGCAGACTGACAGCATGTTGTATCACCCAAGCGAATTGTGCCTTCTTTGCCCATGGGGAAAAGAACCTCATTTATGAAGCAAACATAGCCAATCCACCTACTTTTGAGGTTATATATATCTAAGACCTTTAAGAACCTGACGCATATCATTTTTATGTGAGCCAAGTCCCAGAATCTACTAGTATGTGATAGCCTTGGAATCGGCAGTCTTTATATGTCAAGTGGCAAGGTTTCTCACTCAATACTGAGGAAAATTCAGCAACGGTTTAAAGCAGCTCTCTTTAACAGAAGTAAAAGCAACAACTAATCTCTGAAAACACTTTCTGCATTGTAATTACAATTTTGGGAACTTTTATCTTTTTCTTGAATGTGTGCAAAAACCCGGGGATATTCCAAATTTCGGGATAACTTTCAGTTTACATAGTAGTGCTGAAACAGCGTTATTATTTTAGTTTGTAAGAGTTGTCACACCCCCGTATCTTTATTGAGTTAATGTTCATGAGGAGTAATTTATTGCAGTGATTGTCTGAAAATCTTTGCAGTAGTGCTCCATACAAAGGCCTTGTTTGTGAGTTCAAATTTTCTCGAAAGCCATTTCCTGAAAATAAAATGGTCCAAGGTTGTAAATGTTGTTTTCTAAATTCCTACTCTTTTGAAAGTGCCAGACGTCTACCTCCAGTATATCAATAACAGGTAGAGCTGTATAGTACCTTATTTAACCAATACGTTAAAAACCAATTGCAGTTTGTGGCTACAACTAACCTAATTTATTTTTTTGTTGACAATATGTTATTGTAAAAATATTGAATCATCAGTTCAGCATATTTCTTTGATGGGTATGGCCATCAATAATCCAGTAAATAATTATTGCACATACTTGTACATGTGCATGTCACCTTAGCTGCAAATTGTTACCAGTTTATCCCAGAAGCAGTGTTAAAACTAGATTCCTTGTTACCATTTGTCTGGTCAGTAATTGATCATCACAGATGACTTCAAAATGTGGCGGAAAGGTGATACAAATTGTCCTAGTATCGCTTAGAAACCTGTCTTGATTTCCGGTCTGTGGTTGTTAATTAGTTTCCAGTCCCCAGGCATATATAAGAGGTATTCATCATGCAACTTGTGATCTTTTTTATCGTGCTTGCTTGTGAGTAAAATTGTGAGATTCTCCTGCATCGTACGCCTCCTAGTTTCCTCGAGAACTGCAACATAGTGTCAGGACCCTGAAGCAAGAACCTTACGGGACAGTGGATTCATTTGTGAAGAAAATTCGAAGTCTTGTCAAAGAGTGTCGTTTTACGAACCCAGATGAGCATACCATCGATGCTCTCATCTTTGGATCTAATTCCAAGCGTACGCAAACCAAGCTCCTGGACAAGGATACTACCCTCATGCTTGATACCACTTGATATTGCCCAGACTGAAGAGGTAACAAGTAACCAAATTAAAGCCTGGCAAAAAGGGGAAAAAAGGGTCGCCATCAAGAGCATCCTAAACCCCCGAAAGCGGAACCTGATAGAAAGAAGCATTTCCATATCCTTGAGTCAAAGTGACGGCAGCCCGCAATTGTCAGTTCCAGATCAGCTGTACTTCCATAACTTGTCACTTAACCAGGTCACCAAGACTGACACTTAAGCCTTCCTAATAGTTGAAGTGGTCTTAGATCACTACTAGAAACCGATCTTGTGTAAGGCTGAGTACCTACAAGCCACTCTTTCCAAATTTATTCTGTAACCTTGGTGGTATTCCCTCTAGCTTCACACCTTCTAGCACCATCATTACTGTATTTCGTGGACATGCTGTTGGTCATCATGACACTTGTGTTCTCAAACTGGATTATGGTGGCTCCTGTAAATCATACCCATTCCATGTCGTTGATGCTGATGGTCCAACCATATTAGGTCTACCAACATGTGTACAGATTTTAATCAGTATCCCAAATCATGAAGGGGCTTCCAAGCCAAGTAGTCCGCCTAGACCTATATGCGCCCCAGATCCAGCTGCTAAAGAGCAGCTGCTCAAACTGTACAAGGATTGCTTTGAATGTGTTGGTTGCTTTCAGGGCGAATATCACATTACAGTAGATCCTGCCTTTCCCACGGTTGTACACCCTACACCCTCCGTTCACTTGATTCATTAGTTAAACAAGAAATTTTGGCAAAAGTTACCAAGCCTATTGACTGGGTGAACTCCCTGGTATGTGTAGCTAGCACTAGTAAATCGAGGCTTTGCCTGGACCCTAACGATCTGAATTGTGCTATCGCTATCAAGAGGACACACTTCTTTACACCTACACTAGAGGATATTCTCCCTAAACTTAATGATGCTAAATGCTTGATGCATCCAGCGGTTATTGGAATATCAAGCTTACCCAGGAGAGCTCGTTGTTGATGACCTTTAACTCACGGTTTGGAAGATACAGATTTTACTTCTGGCTTTCTGCCTTGTTTGTGCCTAGGATATTTTCCAAGGGAAAGTGGACGAAACCATTAGTGACTTACTATGTGTCACAGGAATTGCGGATGACATTGTTGTGTATGGCTACAACAGTGGTTTAGCGATCCTGATGAAAACCTTCGTGCTCTTCTTCAGCATGCTCACGAGACTGTCTTTGCTTGTACATTCAGGCGCACCCAAATTCTCCTCCTTTGGCCATATCATAGGTGCGGAAGGTCTCCAGGCTGATCCACAGAAGATCGACTCCATGCTGTCTATGGATCCCTCGACCAGCCTTGCAGATCTACAAACATTTCCTGGGATGGTCCAGTTCTAAGTCGTTTCATTTCTAACTTGGCGCCCATAGCTGCTAGCCTTTGGCGGCTCACCAAGAAGACAAGGAGTTGCCCATAAAAACACGCATATACACGTACAGTGGGAAGGGTGATTTCATTTCCTCGCACAAACTGGAATTTAGCCTTGAATAAACATTAAATGGTAATTTCCTCCCTAATGCGTAATACAGTTTTAAGTACCTTGTACTGAAGTTATAGCTATTAATTGTTTTAATAGAAAATGTCTTAAAAGCAGAGGCGTTTGAAAACTAACAAGGAGGAAGCGGCAAAACTTGGGCCGGATCAACTCTGATCGCTGAATTAAATGCACTCCTCTAATCTTCTTACATGTAAAAAGTCCTGCATGCTTAACATGTAGATCTCAACAATGCACTTAGACCAGTAACTGTTCTGATAAGAATTGTGTTGCAATCATTTTTTTTTCTAATTTTGTAATTTCCATTTTTTATTCCAGCACCTGGTAGTCCCGCACCCCTCACTACTAAGGTGCTACACCCGGACATGTCACATGGTCCAAGAGTAAAGTTGAACTGGAAAATACCTGCAGAACCAAATGGAGTTATCAGGAGTTACACTGTGTTTTATGGTCACAATGGAAATACACAAAAAGAGACCTTTGGAAAGGATACATTAAGCTACTCAGTAGATGTTTTGGGTGGATTGACCTATGAGTTCCGTGTCAGAGCTGTGACTATCAAACCTGGAGAAAATGCCTCTTTAACTGTTGATGTCCCTGAATATAGTGAGTTCAGTGTCCGTTTTGAACAGCCTGTCTGCCTGTCTGCCTCCTGACTGACTGATTGATTGATCAGTTGATTGATTGATTAGTTGATTGATTGATCAGTTGATTGATCAGTTGATTGATTGATTGTCTCAAGGCAATAATTTCAAATGATGGTGTTCTTTTTCGTTGTCACGTAGTGTTAATATTTGCATTCCTTTTGTTAGGACCCAGCGTTGGTCCAGCTAATGTTTCATATGTTATCTCCAACAAAACCACCTTCAACATTTCGTGGGTGCCTCTATCAAGAGAACAGAGTCATGGTAAGGTTATCCTGTATGATGTCAAGGAAGAGTTCCTGTCAAGTGGAAAACGTCAGAAAAGATCGCCCAGCAACAGCAGAACATTAAATACAACAACAGCATTTGTTGTCCTGTATGATATGCTTATTTGTTCCAAGTACCATGTGTCTGTTAGAGCTTACACTAAAGTCGGTCCCGGACCCTATACTGAACCTATGGTATTGGAAACATCAAGTGAGTACAATCATAATATACTTGTTTATATACTTGTACATGTTAGACATGGTGATGAAACATTTTAGTAGCAATTGTAAAACCAGAACCTCAACGGTGGTATTTGAAACCACTAATGATTTAACTGACTTTCAGAATGCAGGGTGCAAAGAATTTTCAGTCGGGCTGGTGGTGCCATTGAGACAAATTTTTGGGGCTAGCAAGTATAACTTTTGGGCTAGTAAATGTATATAATAGTTACAGCTTACCCGAGGGGTAAGCCTGAAAATTCAAAAACGCCTCGGTAAGACTCGGATCTTTTTTTAACTTATAACCTTTGCTTAGTAAAATCAGTCCAAGGATTCCCAATATAACTTCAAGTACCAAAACAGTGTTAGGATATAATACTTTTTAACGTCACATCAGTCCAACTTGAAACTCATACGGACATCACGCTCACAACCTTTGTTTAAATCATGTTATACACCATTCTGCCAAAGAACCTGAAGCACCCAGTGACTTAAGAGAAACAAACTCTGGATCAACTGAAGTCACCCTGGAATGGACAAAACCAAACGTTCCTACAAAGGAAGACCTGAACTACAAAGTAAGTGCTGTTGAACTGTTTAGTATTTTTGATGAAAACAGTGAAGGAATTTCTGAAAAATCATGTACTTTCCTATTCCTATGTCTTATTAACTGTAACATTAGATTATGAGCATGAAATTTGTTGATGAATCTGAAGGCAGTGGTAGCTATCACCCCATAGAATTCAAATAATCTAATTATCATACAATTTAACTTAATTTTTTTTCATATGACGACTGAACGTTATTTCGGTCTCTACATTTTAAACAATGTTTAACTTTTTACTTCTGAGGAATCACAAATGGACTGATTCGATAGTAATGAAAACTTGCAACTGTATGCTTGCACTCATCAGTTCATTTTTATTAGCAATTTCGACTTTTGCTGTAATCCTTTAGAGTGTCTACTAAATCAATTTGACTACTTTTATTTTGTGTGAGGTCTTCCTTCAATATTGTTTTCTGATACATTGTGGTCAATTTTTTAGGTGAAGTACTCTGGAACAAAGTTGTACAACGAATCATTTACTGACACAGGTGATAAATACGTAGGAAAGTCAACAAAATACACAGTAACTGGTTTGGTGCCAGGCTCTACCTACCAGTTCCAGGTGTATGCAACGTCTGTTTGTGGAACTAGTTTTCCCATAAAACTGGAAGTGAAAACGAAAATTGCAGGCAAGTGTTAAATAGAGACTTTGATGTATATTACATAAATTTCCTTTTTTATTCTATCCTAAAATACCGTGTAGGCTCACTTCATTCAAGTCTCTTGGTGCATGTCTTCAGAAAAACGCAAAAAAATCTAACCATTCGATTCACAAAGGTTCTTTTTTAGAGATAGAGATGGTGTATTTTCACAAGCAAAATAAAATTAAAAAAATAAATAACTGAAACGCAGTAACTCATCTCACTTAGGTTTAGTTTATAATTGCCTCTGAGGCCTTTTTGTAGGTGGTTAAGCTAAGTTGTATTTTACATAGTTATGGTTGGGTCTGGTGCTGCATTTCATTGCTTAATCGTGGTTCAAGTTAGTAAAATTAGTCAAAAAACTACAGTTAAACCTTGATATCACAAACGGCCAAGGGATAGAGCATTTTCACTCACATGGCTAGTAGCCATACAAATTTGTTGGAACAAAAGAAGTATTTTTATATAAGTAAAGAGTTCAACTCCCACAGGATTGATTTGGTACACCAGCATCGCTGCCGTTTATTCGTTTCGAAACACCAATATGGCTGCCATGACGTCAAACTATGTCTGTTTAAATATAAAGGTGCCCAGGTGCATTACGTCAAGCTGTGCAAGTTACTAAATACTATAACAAGGTTTCGTTATTTTGGGGCTCCCCATATACGGTATTTCATCTTCATAGTACTGGGGAGACAAATGAATAATGGATCTATGTGTTTTATGTTTTTTGAAGATGTTGGAACAACAGATGAATCCAAGAGTTCGGGTTCTCCTAATGTCGCGGCAATAGCTGTGCCTGTGGTGCTGTTGCTGCTTATTATACCAGTGCTTGTAGTTGCAGTATTTTGGTATCGAAGGTGTGTCCATTATGTGTTAAGTGTACCATAGTGAGCTTAGAGTCCATTGTTGTTGTCAGTGTAAGTCATCTCATTTAAGCATGGCGAAGTCAAGAATCTTAGTCACTCCAATAGCATATGCAGCCTGGGCATATGCACCCTGAGCATATGCAGCACATTTTGTTGCGTTGCTGATCTGCTATGTCTACTATGAGCTATATCTGTTTAAATATAAAGTTGCGTAGGTGCATTTTGTCAAGCTGCGCAATTAGAAAATATTGTCTATCAGTATTCAACATTTCACATACACGGGCCCAGGTTCGAATCCGTCTTGGTGGTGTCATGTTCGTCAAGTCTGTTGATTGTTCTTGCCTTGCTTCAAGATTTTTTTTTCGGGTTCTTCCGTTCTCCTCCCTCCACAAAAGCCATCATCTCCAAATTCCAATTCAACCAGAACAGAGCACCTGTATGAAAACCAGCTAAGACTATTCCGCTCTGAATATTGTAATTTATTTATTTTTCATTATTTTTTAACGTTATAAACAGCTTATACTTTATTTTGGGGTGGTTCATAAACAGGAGAAAGCAGCAGGAAACAGCGAGACAGGACAGATCTAGCAGAAATCCTGTTGAACTCAATTCCCTTGAAAATGAAACACCAGATATCACTGCAAGTACATCAAATCTGGTTTATCAGAATGTAGTAAAACTCCAGCAACCTGCCAAAGGTAAACTATCTTACATAGGAATAAGAATTAAGTAAATTGCCCTTCAAATTATTCAGTATATATAAATTTAGTACATTCTTTGTAAATATTTTTGGTTAATTTTGTCAAGGTATGTTCTTTCTGCTTTTTTCCTTAGAATACGATCGTATTATGACCTTCTTTTAATTTTTTTATGGCTAGAATACTACCTTGATGTCACTTTTTATTAGAAATGAGAATATTAATCTATTTTATACAAGTATTTGAAAATAGTTCTTTTTATTAATCAAACGAATTGTAAATTGGTTTTATAAGTTTTTTTTGTTTACTTTTAACTTGTAAATAGGAATTTGCATGGAATATGTTATTTAAGTTTATTATCAATTATAATAATTATTATTATTATTATTTTTATTACTATTATCCTTATCTTTATCATTACCATTATCATCATCATCATCATCATTATCATTATCATTATCATTGTTTATCCTCACCGACTTGCCAGCTTGTTACCATTTTGGGTGTGATAAGCTGGTTTCACATTCCTTTCATGTATGTTCACTTACACAATGTCACGGTTCTACAAGCTTGTAACACTGTATCAATAAAATTGCTCTATCGTTACGTTTCAAGTGTATAGTGTACTTTTGGGATGTTTTAAGGTTACCGTATACCTTCAGGGGTGTCTCACGTGCAAGCGATGTAGCGCGTATGGTTTAAACTGGAGATACCTAAACCCCTATATCAAATTAAAGCTTATAGAGCTGGCTATCAAACTATACCAAGAATT
>OMLO01002248.1_pt1 | contig 15464 bp, 8 predicted proteins | sample 1674811 | NCBI WGS metagenome assembly OMLO01 (sample SAMN06265003, study PRJEB25207) | coral metagenome | isolation source: Coral host | place: Mexico:La Bocana,Puerto Morelos, Mexico | collected 2008-11-13 | reverse complement strand
GGCGAATTAGCGGGGCCGAAGCATAGTGCGCTTCGGCCCTGTTGATCGCTGTTGATCCCTGTTAATCCACCTATACGGTAGGCTATGGGTGGTGGTCACATGTTCGTCTAAACTTGGAACAATAAAACTTCCCCGGCAGAAGTCTGTGAGCAGCGCAGGGGACATTAACATTAACAAAATTAACCGGACCCCTAGAGCAGCCCGACCGAGGCGTTACACGGCACGCCTCTTGTGGCTTCCCACTGGGGACCGGCAGAATGAGAGGTCGTTCTACCAGAACAACCCGCCGCAAATAGTTCTCGTCCCCATGGCTCATTTCACTTGTCTTAGCCAGCACGGCCTGGGCACATGAAACTTGCGTTTCTCGTGCCAAGGTCGCACCGGCTGAGAGAAGTGAAAAGGGCTATGGGGTCGAGAATGGGTACGAAGCGAAATGTACAGATAAGGACGAGTGGCCCTTAATGCATCTTCTTGAACTGATCCACGTTTCATTTCACGAGTAGGAGCCTGAGATTGACTGGTCTTGCTTCCCTCGCAAATAAGAACATTTCAGTTCAATTCCTGGGAAAGGCAGAGGTACTGGTTTTAACGTGTATATTTCAAGAAGAAAGTAGGGTTGTCAATATAATTCAGTTTGTTGTTGTTGTGGTTTTCCAAACTGTTTGGGCCTCAACAGGCCCCTTTTTAAAGGGGTGCGAGTATTTTTAATTATATGAACTAGCGGTCTGAAGTTTTCACAATAAGACTGACTTGCTAAGGAAGAAAATCATATTTAACCGAATTCAGGCTAGCTACGAGCAGCTGTTGCCTTGCCGAAGATCGCAGCTGTTTCGCTTTATTTTGGACATCATGATTTTTATCACTCCGAAAATAACAAGCCCATTAATGATCATTCAGTGACTTTCCATATCACGAACGTTTAAAATGACCCTGTTCGTGAAAGTACACCAATTTTGCAGGCACAGTTTTCTCCGAATATCGGAGACCTTTTGAACAGACATTGTACGAAGACGATCTGGCGTGGTTTTCCATTGAAAATCGCTAAAACCCGTACTAAAAATACCACAGGAGTGAGATTGCTTCATGTTGTGGGCGTGATTACTATGCTTAGCAATAATTGTTTACTTTCTCTTCAAAGCAAGAACGTTATCTGTAGGTTTAATAGACAGCCGGGCTGTCCAAATGGCAGGCTAGTATTCACCTCTTGGTCGGTTTTTCAAGCGAAGATCGCAATATCGTCATGATCAAGGTCGCCAGCTCTTTATTGACTCGGTTTTCCGTAACGCAAAATACATGTTTCTTATTGCAAGATTTTAAATTAAAAAACAATTATTTTCTATTTTAGTGGGATGTCGAGGCTGCGAATTGTTTTGACTGGAAGCAAGCCAAGGAAGATGGTGGAAAGTGCTCTAAGTGCCTTGAACTTAACTTTGTTCTTTCAGTGGCAAACCACTTAGTGATTGCGGCAGATTTGAACGAGAAGGCCTTACTTTCACTCCATGATTGGAAATCGTAGATTTCTTAATAAAAGCCAATTAGTGTGGTATCCTCCCTTTGAAAGGATCAATCTTGACACCGCTAATCACAAACAGACACAAACAATTTAAAACGTCTTGGTTCTATTAATAAATGTCACGTTGCCTTTTAGGGCCTGGACTCGTTGGAGCATGATAAATGAATATTGACAAGCACAACCATTTCATAATGACGATTAGGCTACGCTATTTAGATCAGCCACGACGATCCAGTCCACTGAATATGGAGCGAAGTTACCAGTGACAACATGATGATTTTATGTGGCAACGCGAAGATTTTACTGTCGGAAAACCACATATTGAAAGGTATGAAGTCATTGAAAATTCTTCCATTCTATCTGCATGACTTGAGTTACAATATGGCAGTTTGGCGATGGCGCGTTCTACGTTGTCAAACGGAAGAAGGTAATTGCCTTTGTGTTGCGTACATTCCGTCTTTTGTTTTGTTGGTAAACTCTGACAACTGTAGCAGAACTTGATTTCTTGATGTCGCGTTCGGCGCAAAAACGTTTTTATATCGCCATTGAACCGTCACGTAAATCTTTATTGAAATGCCGGGTCAAGTGACGCAGTTTATTTGTTGTTAAGGGTTTTTCGAGTCAGTTCACCGTGTGTTTTTTTACAAACGTTATGAAACATTGCAAAAACCTTGGGAACGACAGAGTTGAATGAATATGTCAGTTTTGTATCTCCCAACACTTGCCGCTGTTTTGACAGGAATTATCTCAGTGGTTGGGTTTCCGACACACACTCGATTTCCCATAGACAATAAAATATCCACTGCGCGCCGGCCTTGGCCACCAGTAGTTCTCATTTGAATTTCGTGTCGGCTTGTTCTGGGTTTTAAACCGTTTGCGTGCTTCGCGTGTGTTGCTTTGCTAAGCCAATTCATTTATTTGACTCTCGGTGAAACAAAGAACAGATTCTGCCCCGAAGTCGACGGGATTCTCTTTACAAACTGCAGGCTTCAAGCAACTAGATACCTTAGAGAAATCTCGAGTTTGCATTCCGCAAGTGATTCTCCCTGCTAGTGAGCAGGCTTGAGAGTGACCTCTGGTTTGGCTGGTAAAATCCGTTCGTTCTGGCGACATAAACTCACAGAAGAGAAGGGATTCGGGTCTACAGAAGAACGTCGCGATCGGTAGCTGGCGAAATCTCGTGGTCTTTCTTTAAAACCCTTGGATCGAGAGTGACTTTGATATCAGATTTATCGCCCGATTGAAAAGGTAATATTTCCCGTGTTATGTTACTAGATTTTTAGCTGATTTGGGGCCCATACGAGCGTTTCTGTTGACATTATAGACGTTTTGGTTGGTTTGTAGGATGGCTGATAACATTATCTTGATTCATTTATCATCGCCGATAACAATGAAGCTTTTAGAAGCACGTTTGTTGTCGCTCGAGTCGTAATTGATTTCTCGTTCTTCACCAAGTCTCTAATTATAAACTTCTTTTTAGCACAAGAATGGAATACCGCGTTACAGGTTCATGGGCCAAAACCATCTTCATAGTGTAGATAAAATCGTGATTAGGAAACGGATGTTCGAGATTTATAAGCTCTTTTCTATGTGCCTTGATCCATTTGCGTTTTTTTCCTTCTTCCTCGTACTTTAAGGTTTGGCCGCCCACATCTCACATCAAATCATTAGCTTTTATTTCAGCATTATGGAACATTCCCGCGGTATCGACTTGCGGTTTAATTAAAAGACGAAGGGGAACAAATAAATTGATAATTAAGACACGAAATCAGTAGTCGCTTTGGGACGTCTTTTTTCCCTCGGAAAAAAATGCGTCACTGTTGCGGAATAACAATGGTGGCTTTCACGATTTAAATCATATTCGATATCTCGATCTTGCGCTTCAATGAAGTGCCCAAGAGCAAACTAAGAGAGCACTTTCGTTTAGTGTTCTAGCCACGTCCGTGTCATTCCGAGCATGGTGATTGTAAAAAAATGCAGACTTGTCAGGCCTTATTTTGCCGTTGAGGATCATAAAGCACAGTGGCTCTCCGAGTTGCTCACTCAGCTTTGTGTCATGAACCAACACGTTCCTGTATGAAAAAAAAAGGATCTGTTCAGAGCTTCTGCGCAATACTGATGTCACAAAAAGCCGAGAAGAGAGAAAGAAGAGAGTGAATAAAACAATCGACAGACAAATTAAAGTTCTGCTACCCCGCTAGATATTCCCTCAATGTTTCGTACACTCTTTCTAGCAGAAGTTTCGTAACGAAAAAGACTTCTCTGTGGGCGCGCTAAGACATTTAACAGTGAACGTAATGGGTTCTTATATACAGAGCGATCTATCTTATGCTCCTGTAAACGAGTAAATTTCTGAAAGGAGTTTCGTGTTTTGCCGCCTTGCACAGCTAGTGCCTTCAGGTTCAACTTATCGGTCAAATGAGTGGCCTTCGTTACTCAGTTTTCTGTCACTGATCAATACTCCTGTTCGCGCGCTAAACGAGAGAGAAAACATTGATAACCTGACGTGAGAACGCAGTGTTTTCTTGTTCGGTTATGTTTTCGATTTCGCTGTTCCTGCTCGGTTGCCACGTTCTGCACGTTGATGTGTTCATAGCTAATTCTATAGTTAGCTTCCTGGGGCAAGAAGGGACTGGCTACAGTCAGTCATCGATAAAACGACCGTGTCTTGAGTTCCGTCTAACTGGAGACGAAGAGATGACAGCCTTCATTTTGACAAGTTGCATTCACTGAGTGGTTTGTTCTATTTTATTTTGTCTACGTGCGTATGATATGCCCAATTTTTCTTGGGTATTAGTGGATTACCGAACGCTGTTAAAAAATAGGACCTTTTCCTGCTGAATTGCTCCAGGTGTTAAGCATTTCCTTCTTTTGTAGGTATCGATAACATTCCTTTATTTTCTAAGACAATTTTTCATTTGTATTTCAAATATACGAATATACAAGTCTGTTTGCGGGGTCTACGTAAACAAAAATACGAGAAGATTTATGGGATAATCTGCTAAACCAGGGCCCATTTTTCGCAAAGGGATCAAAGGTTTTCAAACAAATGTTGCGCACATAAACTGTCTCGCCGGTCGCAATACATTTTATGGATATCTAATCGAAGACTAATCAAAGAGGCTCTCTAGGAAAATATGAAAATCACACCAAAGAGGCGTTGGGAGAAGTGAGCAGTGCTGGACTCCGGGGCTAATGCGGCGGGATTCTAGTAGTCTCTTCTCTTCTTTTATCAACGCTTATACGGACTACCATTTTATATTTGTCTGGTGACACAAATGGCCTGTAGGTCACTCTAAAAACCCTAGATCGGAAGGAGAGAAAGATGAGTTTATTCGGTGCAGCCTGCGTTTGTCCCTTCCCGGGTAACAATGCATGGAAACAGAGCTACGAAAATCCCTGAATCCCTGGATAACATGAAACAGAGAACGCGGATTATTTGAATGACGGAAGGAGCTTTACGATTTAAATATGTCGTTCTTAGCCGGCTATTGTAACGTCACGTGAATTTAATCAATTCTCTTCCGTATAGATAGAAATTTGCGTCAGTAGCGAAAGACCATGAATAAAAACTAAAACATTCTAAAAAAGATAAGCTGACTTAGCAATTATTATTGTTTGTTTCAAGGCACTCCACGTGACAGATGTTGAGTAAGGTTTTTGACAGGTCTGCTCGAAACCGCAAGTTCGACTCCGTCTTCTGGTAGAGTACAGGTGGCCAGATGTTTGGTCTCTCACTGCTTTCAAGGTCTTCTTAGAAAAATAACAATTCGGCAAAAGAATTCTAAGGAAATGAGATGCTCGCCGCTTATGGCCTTGAACGAAAATTTCGCGCTTATTGGTGGACAGACAGTTTGTCACAACGAAATTAACCTAAACGATATTATATAGGCGGGGCGTGACTGTACTTTTCTCTTATCATCTAATGATTATTGTAATATTTCTTTAAATGGCGGCGTTTGGTTCATTGAAATCGTAGTGTTTTTGTCTCGTAGAAATCGAAAACATGCTAGCGCTAAATAGGAAGTTTCCTCGCCGAAGATGAAACTGAGATTTTCCTCGTTGGTATCACGGTCTTTTCGATAGCATTCGGTACATTTTGTATTTAGAAATGGCCTGGGAGAATATGCTTTTTAATCCAGACATCATTCCAAAGATTTTCAGGTCCTTTATACTTTATTACCTTCCTACCTACTAAATTTGGTTCTTGAAAGTAGAGGAATTTTAACACTAGCTTATTCAACGTTTGATAGAACGTGGTGCACTTCAGACAGGGTATCAGTAGCGCAAATGCTCTCCCAGAGAGCGACATGTGGATAGAAACAGTATTTTTGTCACGTCGTAATTATAAATCTGCAGGAAGTTTTGGGTTTGCTGACCGGATGCTATCCTAAACGCGAGGAAACTCAAAGTTTGTCGAGCTTCATACGTTCGGCGATGAGCTGTCAACTGATGTGCTGGGTGCCGTGTTTGGGAATGTCTTAAGGTTAGCGTTGTTGTCCTTATGTGTTTCTAGTTCCGATGTTTGGTGAAGGCCGATCACATTGTGACTGCGTTCAGTTTGTCTCTCTGTCCTTCGCCGAATAGACACTGAATTGACAAAGTTTCATCATTTTCTTTTATTGGAATAACTCGTAATGTTTCTTCCTGGACGTACATCGTGAGACAGGCGTTTTTAGTCTGACCTACTATCTGTAATAACACCAGACTTGTGCTGAAACGTTTGGTGGTCCCACGGTACGTTTCTCGACCTAAATATATACTACAGCCAATATTTTCATGCATTATTTAATTCTCAGTTATGAGAAAAATGTCAAAATGATATTTTTGAGCATTCCGCAATCATATTGACGGTGAAATCGTCGTGGCTTCTTCTACAGTCGCCATGAGATCATCTCGAAGCGAAACATGACTTGGGAATGCTTACCAGTGTCACCAGGTTTGTTTGGAAGAAAGCTCTACACAGGGCTGAAATTTGTACAAATTGTTTTAGTTAATAATGCAATTAGCTCCAAATTCATGGATGGGGTAAATTTTGCCATTCGTTTGTTGATACAAACGGTCAAAAGAGAAAGTTCGGTCACAGGAACAAGTTTGCACAGGATTGTGTGCTTTCATCAGTTATACCCTCTTGTCTCATTCAGATGTTTTATTTATTCGTTTTTACTTATCAGATATTTACCTATTTGTTTATTAACATGTGAAAAGCTATTTATTATATAGCATATTTCCGTTGTGCCTAATATAAAACGTTCTGCTTATGCCCAGTCGTCTGTGTTAAAGGTGCCACGTTGCTCGGCTCGCTAGCCACAGCTTTAATTTCCCTCCTTCATGTCGCTAAAAAAAGTACTGGAAAAAAAGCTTTCATTTCGAGTCGTAGAAAAAATTGTTAGGCGATTTAGAAAATGCAGTGCAATCCCAGTTTTTCGAACATCCAAGAGAAACGAAATTTGGCTAGAAAATCGTGTAAAATACTCCTTTCTTTTTCATATAATCAAAACTTAGGGCTTGTCATTCACATTTTGGCTTACTTCTGTAGTTTTCGTTGTTGCCCTTTTTTTTGATAGAAAAAATCAAACTGAAAGAAAAAATAAATAACAGTAAAAAAAAACCCGATCCTCGAGTGAGTAGCAGTATTAGACAAGTTGATTCAGGTACTTCACAAAGCAAATTGGATTTGTCCGCTATGTGGGACAAAATGGTCTCGATGAATCGTAATTCTATTACGATAATTAATCCGCAATCACAGAAAACGTGATGTAGGCCGCAATGCATAGCGGGCAGAGAAAATCACTTTTGACTATTATTTTTTTGTTTTCTTAGACAAAAACTCCGTAAATGAAAAAGTGCCCTTCCCAAGGGTTTACGCATCACTAGTTGCCTCCCTAGGGGGCAACGAACAAGAACGTCCCAGCTTATTAGAATTCTGTGAATCGCGCAAAATTATCACTCTCTGAAGAAGACCGCACGAAAATTTAGACAATTCTGTTTAAACGCTTTTTACATATAAAGAAAACTATGAGCACAGATCGCTCCAACAGTTTTATTTTTTTAAGACAAGCCTTAGCATTGGTACTGCATGCTGGAATTCTCCATGAAAATTTAACTCACTGTTCTGCGGAGTCTTATAACTCAATATTAAAAACCGCCTTCTTTAATTTCCTAAGCAACGGTTTTGACTTAGCTGATACAGATTTGCAGGGGATGTCGAACCCTTAAAGAAAAATCGACCATATTTAAACTTTTGAAATTTTTGAATTTTTGAACTTTGAACATTTTTGAAGTGCTAAGCGCGAAATATCTTAATATTCTTCTGACCAATTGGCGTGCATTTCGTTTTAAATTCGTTTTGAGAATTTCTTCGTCCATCAAGAGCATTTCAAGCAATAGCTGATGAGATGTTTTTTTGTCCTTATTATCTGTTCGTTCAGTGTTATTTTCTCAAACCTTCTCTTGTTTTCTTTGAGGAGCATTCGCAATCTTTGACCTTGGGGTAGTGATGGCAGATTTGTGCCTCATCGTTCTGTTTATTTTCACCTCTTGGCCCATAAATCTTTTCATTGTATTAGCACCGGATTAAGTTCTCGTCCCAGAGAAACTGCTAATCGAGCCAGTTTGGAAAAGCAAACAGATTACGTACAAAAGTAGGCAAGTCGGCGGTTAAACCTGCCTCGCTGCACGTCAGGGAGAGAAGAAGAGATTTCCTGTGGATTTCCCGCTGGTTCACTGGGAGGCCAAGTCCCATTAACTTCGGTAACGTAGTATTTCTATATCAGCTGGAAGTGTGAATTTCCATTCTTCGCGTGTTCAACGCCGTTAGTTAAGCAGCAGGCGCTCGGTTTATAGCACGCGATGGCGCGCTTGTGCAGCGCCGATCCTTTTTTACCTTGTCGTGTTTGTAACTGTTAAAATCTTTGCGATTGCTTGATGGATAATTGTTAAATTAATTCGGACAACTGTCAGGAACAGCTCTGAATTACGGAGGTATGATTTCTGTTGTTTCATGCGCGTAGGAGACGTTTCGATCCAAAGATACCGGTTTGTTTTGTATATCGATTCCTACGACCTAATTTGTGCGAAGTAAAGGAGAAACAATTTGAAAATTATCTCTAGACTTATCCGAGTATAGTAGATAAAACGCTTCTTGTAAACTCGTCGTGAATCGAATGTATAATCGCAACTGAGTGAGTAGCTGATAATTAGCTGCGCTCTGAGCACTCAACTTGCGATGATATAAAGAAGTTGGGCTTTGTATTTTCTCAGCATGGCCACATTTCACATGCTAATCGATTTAGACTCGATCTTCGTTGACAGAATGCAAGAAAAACAACAACAGTGTACTGAAAAGGAGTAGGAGAAATCAGTGGTCTTTTTATTGCATCCTTTTGTTCTCGAGATGCTTGAGTTAATAAAGGAAATGTTCACTCGATACTTTTCGCGTGATCTCCAGAATTGACGTGTTTGTTTTTCCAAGTTTTGTCGCGACGCCGACCGCATAGGCTTGTTTCCATTCAAAACAAACGTGATTCCTCAACATTGGGTGAAAGCGATATGAAACTCGACTTTCGTTCCTTTAAGAATATTAATATCACCATATATTTTTTCAGGCCGCAGCAATTGAGCTTTGGAAATTCGAGCTCGAAAAAAGAGGCAGTGAGACGTGGACAAGGCAAGGGGAAAATCTTCGCGAAAAAAAACGCCTGAAGGCGGGCACCTGAAATCTCTTACTCTTCCTGTTTTTAATTCGTTGCTCTCTTGAGTTGAGTGCTACACAGTGATTTATAATTCTTATCAGTTGGAGAAGAAGCTGTATCTCGAAAGTTACCTCTTGTCTGTTTTTCTTAAGGTTCAATTTGGAGGTTTCGATTTGATCTTTCACATATTTAGCGGAGAACGTTCCATCTAAAAGCGAGTGCAGCAAGTCAAGATTTGTCCCTGTAATTTTATTGAATCAGTTCATTACCTTTTATGTGTTTGTTTACTTTTCCATTGTTACCCCAAGACAAATGTTATTGCATTGCCGGAAATCATAAAAATTTTCCAAACCATTTCCTCGGAGTGCGCGAACCGATTTCATGGCATGACGAAACTGAAAAAGAATAATTGCCAATTTTCTCTTTTTCAAGACCTCAGCTGGCAAGATTTCAAGTCCTTGCCAAACGTCCAAAGCAATGCTGTTACTTTGTGTTGTGGTGTATGGTAGGAAAATGTAAATATTTATTTGCTTGGTGGGATTTCAAACCAGCAGAATTACGTTTTGGCATTGAAAACAGTGTCGAAACAACCTTGATCCCTTTTCGTGCGGTTTCTGTTTCACCGGCGTCATATTTCGGATCATCATCACAACGTTACAGATGAAAGGTTATCGGTGATGCCTTAGATAATGAGGGAAAAAATGCCAGTTTTATCTTAAGTTGCCCCTTCATCGAACCCTCTCTCCAGAAAATTGCTGCGTTGTTATCACCAGTGGCTTGGTTTGGGACAGTTGGTTTTCTGTGATATTTTGTCGTTTACAACAGGCAACTGCATAGAATGTCGATGAAGCTGTTGAACTCCACGTTAGGCTCGTCAACGAGCGTCAATAGATAACCCTTCCGGTTGTTGTTCGTGCGTTTTGCAGAGGGATAAACAAAAACGACTTATGTGAGGAAATTAGGCACTATTATCGTAATCAAATATTGAGTGATAACAGAGCAATTATTAGGACGAAACCACATTTAACGAATTTAACATTTTTGGAGGATAATTACAGCTTTCATGACTGGCTTGAGTGGATAGCCTTTTGGCACAACCATCGAACGACAAATCAGATCAGAATTTTTTGTTGTCTAAATGCAAAGAGCGCCGTTTGAATAACTCGGCACTTTTACTTAAAAATTGAAAGGAACTTAAAAGATAGCAGTAGTGCCTATCGTTTGTTTTCACTCGTTTTCACCGTTTTCATACATATTCACCAAATTACGATTTTTTGTACGTCTCGAATTTAATATAATTTAATCCCTTCAGTTTGAAGTTCGACTACGAATGAAGCGCTACTGCCCATCATTCTGCTAAGAATTAGATATTACAGCACTTGGATCACTCTTAGTGAAGAAGGCGGCTTATCCCAAAACGTTTTTCCCCATTGGAGTGAGATTGTTTAAGCGTGCGAGTACAGGCTCTGCCAAATCCCTTGACGCTTACTTTAACTTTCGTTCTCTTGAGAATCCCCGGAACAGCCGAGAACGAAAGAGGCAGCTACTCTTCGCTGCGGAAAGGAAGTTGATTTAATAAGTTTGTACTTTTTTCGCAGAATCTGCCGCGCCCATTTGGTTTGTTCTTTGTGCTGTCAGGAGATGAGGCGGATGCTTAATCATGGCAGGAAGTTGCGAGTATTGTTACTTCTCATAGCTGTATGTTCCGTGTTCTTAATAACGTACCAAGGAGACGTCGTATGGTTTTCCGATCGTGGTGAGTATAGTGCGGTATACTGTACTGGCAAAGCGTAACAGCACGTGCATTATAAATCTTTGTACATTTCTTTGCCGTTCCCTGCAAAACAATAACGTCAAATGACCAATTTCTGCGTCGTCTACGGAACGTGGAAGACGACGGCTAATTTTTCGTGTTTCCATTTGGAACTGAAAGCCGTCGTTGCATATTTAGCTTAAACACGTTTTAGAGCCATTGGCGTTGAACAGAATTTCGCTTGTAAAAGATAAATTCATTTTTTGCCAGGCGTCCTCCTCGGCGTGACGAGCAGCATTCCGTGTGTTGTATTCCTAGTAATATTATGCGAGGCTGATTACGAGAAAAAAAGTTCTCCTAAGTAGTTTCAGTGAATTTGTTGTAATATTGGTTAGGAGAATTTTTTAAAATTAGATTAACACAGGGGATTTCCCACAGTCTTTCAATTTACGGCATTATCGTAGTTTGTACTGCATCTTCACTTTAACTAGTGGAACTGCCAATAGCTCCCTAATCTGGCAATGGTGGTTATCAGGGTAATAAGGTGACACGTTTACCGCGAAAGTGAATAATAATTGCATAGAGTCATACGCAAGTACCAAACGAAACTACCCACGCGCGTAGACCAAGAAACAGAGAATTCATGCTCACAAATCTGCTACATTATCACGGCCGTTAAACTACGCAGAGGATCGCAGGGAAAAACAGCTTAATTCTCAGATTAAGTCTCTTATTAATAAGTCATCGCGATGAAATGAGGCTTATTTGGATTTTCATTTTTCAGGAACACGTTTCCCAAATTACATGCCCGCACATATCGAAGGCAGCAACACTGATATGAACCTTGGTGAAGTTTTTAATCCTCAAATAAAGAAGTCCAAGCTCGGGCGAGTACTTAAGTCATTTGGCAACGACAAGGAATCTTCACAGTTGCAAAAAAAGCAGAGAATGCTTTTGTGCGGTTCAACATGGCAAGAGGAATATATGAAACTTCACGATGACATCCTTAACAATCGAAGACCGCCCAAATATCTTGTTTATTTTTGTGGGGGTAAAAAGTACGGCTGCGGTGGATACGGTAATCGACTGGGAGCTATCACATCGCTCTTTTACTTGGCTGTTATAACGGGTCGCGCGTTTCTCATAGATTGGAAAAGCACAGTTCCCATTGCAGAGTATCTTCAACCCAAGAACATCAAATGGAATTTCCCGATTTCCAAACTGCACCATCTAAAGACGAACTACCACTACTGGGGCAAGGGCGATCACCAATTGGTCAACAGAGATTCTCAAAGATCTTCAGATAAATTTTCCTTGTTCCGTGACTGGCTCGAGGGAACTGACCTCGAAAAGTACTTAGACTCGCCCGTGGAGGTGGTCACAAGCTTATGGTATTTTGCGCCGAGTTTTCGACAACATAAGTTTGCCGAACGCTTGGCAAACATGCTGGGTGTGAAAGCGAAAGGTCATCGTTATTCTCTCGTGGGTTGTGCGTTTGATTTCTTGTTCCAAAGAACACCCGGATTCGACAAAACTTTGTCGGCCGCACGTGAATCTCTCCATCTCAATTCGAATGTTCCCAGAATTGGTATTCACATTCGAATGGGAGATGCCTCGTCGTTTAGCCAAGGATCTTTGGATCAAAGGACCTCCGATTTTAGCAACTTTTTCACGTGCGCCAAGAAGCTCGAAAGCGCAATCATTCAATCGGATAAAAACGCCAGTCGCGCGGATATTAAGTGGTTTTTGGCCACAGACAACTCCGAGGTAAAACAGTACGCCTTAAGAACGTACCCGAATAAAGTGGTGTCTCTTGCAGTGAAAGTTGAGCACATTAACTTTCGCGAACCCTCCATGGAGGGGATGACAGGGGTGCTACTCGACCACACCCTTTTGTCAGAGTGCGACTTCCTTGTACTTTCCGACAGCAGTTTCAGCAAGACAGCGCTGGGGATGAACTTCCATTCGTTAGAGCACAGTACATTCGGTGATAAGTGCAGATACGTGACGTGATAGTCCCTTGTCTACCCGATGCTGGGTTGACAGTTTGGCGCATGTGCAAACAGACACCGAAAGTGGCAGGCTAGAAGGTAAGAAAACATTCTCGGATGTTACAATCACAGCGAAAGTCTTTGTCGAGAGTTATGTAACGCGACGGCATCGTAATAGCGTTAGTCCATGCTGCCACTGAGCTAAAAATGGTAGCTGCAAGATCACTGAATTGCTGGGACGCGTATTTTGTTCGATGTTTATATACAGACATGATGGATAGACCAGAAAGAAATCAAAGCTGGAAACGAAATGTCTGATATCGAGGCTGAAAAGTCACATAGTCTCGACTGACTTTGCAATCACGGCAAGATGGAATAGTGTACTTTCGTTTATGTTAGCAAATGGTGCTTTATGATAAGGGATTCTTGAGGATATGGAAGTGCAGAAAACAGGAAAGAACAGTCCGTGAGTGTCTGACTGATTGGAGATGTTTGTATCCCTTATCTCCCGCCCTCAGCCAAATCCCCGGGCTAATCTATCGTCTAATATCTCGCCGGGGTATCGGGCTAAGGACAGGAGAATGACTCACATTTCAGGCTACCGAAATACTCAAACAGAGCGTGACTATTAATTGCTCGCATGCCGCTTAATGGGTTTCGTTTTCTGGAAGATATCAAGATCAGTACTTTATCTCTTAGAATGAGAAAGGTCGTCTTCGTTCTTTGTTCATTCAGTTGTCAATAGACCGCCACTGAAAAAGCGGAAAGGAAAAGCGACTGCAATTAACCAAGAATTCTCCCTTGCTTCCTTTAAGATAATGGTTAAATCCGGTTAAAGTTCTCAAAAAAATGCAGGTATTCATACGTAGTGTAGAGTTTCAACCCGAAGACGGAAAAGTTACTTGACCTCTTGCTGGTGCCATACTAGTTGTAATGCCACTAATTCTCTGAATTTTTTTTTTATTTTACATTTTCACACAAGCGAACGGAGCTCTGATATATTTGCGGTCGGATTTGTTTTGATGACGTCACTGAGAAGGATGGCCTAACTTTCCAGATTACGTGACCCTAACAAACTGACCGCGCAGAAAACAACGAAGAGTGGAAACAAAGACGTTTTACAGCAACGGTTCTCGGTGTAGTCACTATAGGGTGACGAATTCCCACGTAGACTCTGTGACCCCCTACCCCCTGTGACTGCTGTTTTATATTACCGCAGGTTGGCTGCGGGCTAACATGAAAAAAAATAATATAACAGGGGGTAGGGGGTCACAGAGTCTACGTGGGAATTCGTCACCCCGTCTATAGAACTCGAGCTTCAAATCTTTTGGCTTCTAGTTATTCAGAATTTTCTTCGATACACAGTAATATATAAGGAACAACAGAGATATGAATCACACTGAAATGGTAACTTGAATATGAGAATATGATTCCGTGCTATCTTGGCTTATTTATTTTAAAGTAATGGAAATGTGATATATATTATTTGATAAATGGAATGAAAGAACATGGACAAAAAAATTAGGTAAACAGATTATTAAATTTTTACATCAAGAATATTGTTATGCTTCATTCGTTGTGCCTTTCGGGTCTGGGGGCCATTTCGCGAAGTTCCTGAAACGTGTTCGTTCCCGGAAAGCCATGGCCATATCTCAAACCCTATAATACCAGAATTGTTTTATTCACATATTCCTAATATGGACAGAGGTTTCCGTTAAACTAGAAGATTCAGGCGTCTACACCTCTCTCTTTTTAAGTGCAGATTAACTAATTAACTATAAATGGGCTTTGCATACCCGAAGAGTTTGTCCCCGCTCCCCGCCTCAAAAAAACAAAACAAAACAAAAACAAACAATAGTTATTTTCCGTTCCTGTTGAGGCGTGACCTTGTTTGACGTCTTTCAACCGTGGCTGATTTGTATGATTGTAATATATATTACCAGAGCCCCTCCGGATACCAGCCATGATGCTAAATGGGCCACCCTGGCTAAATAAAGTTCATTTTTTGCTTACTACTTAGCTTGTAGTCATGCGGGTCGTCCATCCAGGTCGAATTAGAATTTCGAGATGTTGGTTTTTGTAGAGCAAACAAAACTGGAGTACTCGGAGCGTCATCCATGCCCACTCCCTTTTTGGTAGGACAGAACGGTGCTGACCGCGCTTGTACTGCGGGCGCTGCCACCACATTGAGCAGCTCCCTTAAATGACTTCCCGAATACCCCATACCCCTAAGTAGTCTCAATTTACCGTTAATCATAAATTACCCCTCCGCGACCCCTCCCAGACTGCGCAACTAGCCATAAGAGGGTCTATTTTAAGTGTCCCCGCCCCTTTGATTTTCGGTATTTCCAAAAAGCCTCTAAATGAGGCTCAGCACGCAGGTCGGGCGTCATGCCCTTGCTTAATCGTTTGTTGCAAATATCGTTTAAAATTGATGTTGCTTCTGAATGAAAAAATAACGCGGCAGCTGTTTTTCCAAATGTGCTCGGGGACAAAATTAGAAAATCACACTC
>OMLO01002247.1_pt1 | contig 15467 bp, 19 predicted proteins | sample 1674811 | NCBI WGS metagenome assembly OMLO01 (sample SAMN06265003, study PRJEB25207) | coral metagenome | isolation source: Coral host | place: Mexico:La Bocana,Puerto Morelos, Mexico | collected 2008-11-13 | reverse complement strand
TGTTGCGAGAACACTTTTGGTCTCATTTGCTTCACTTGACGCTTGAGCATCATTTCATCCAACAAAGGGAATGAAAAGAATGAAGTTGCCAGTGCTAAGATGTGTCAGGGCAGTAGTCAGACACCAACTTGTAAGTTTAAGCCAAACTGACAGATCATTTCAAGAAACTTGCCTCTGTCACAGAATAGTGTTTTTTGCTCATCATCACCATGCTTCAAGTCTTCCCTTTGGCTCCTCATCAGGTGGTCTGACACTCATTTCTCAGATGCTGAGTGCAACCAAAATGATTTGTTCGCATGTGTAGTGCGTTTTTGAGATGATGGTGGTAGGCTTCAACTGGTGCCCACCATGCCAAGGTGGGCTTCATTGGATGCTGTGCTTGCCCCTCAGTGAACACAAAGCAAAGGTGCAAGGACATGCAAAGATTCATCTCTCCATCTGAAATTGTTTAATTTGTTTTTGGTTTTCATTCATTCAGCAAGTTGTTCGTGCCAGTCATTTCTCAAGGTTTTCTTTTAAAAGCCAGCCTCACTTGTCAAGTGATTGATTATCATGTCTGGCCATGGCGTGGAGTTTGGTGGGTTCCAAATGTTTCGTGAGGAGTGGGTCAGAGCCAGAGGGTTGGCCAAGTGATTGGATATTTAATCAATTTGGAAAAGTGAACATAAGAATGGAGGAATTTCCTAAGGAATATTCTTTTGGCCTTGAAGATTTCCGTGTGATCAAGGCTTCCAATAAAAACAATGGTTTCTGAATCCAGGATTACCGACAAAAGTTTCCGGAACATGTTGAGTGTGGCCCTCAATGAATTGTTTGGTAGTGTTTGCTTTCTTAGTTTGGGATGTTCCTGATTTTGCAATATGGGAATGCTGCATGGTTTGCTGCATGGTATGCAAATACTCAGGATGGATGGCGGCTTCAAAGTCATATGTGATCAAATGGAGGATCATCATGTGATGAAGTTTCTTGCCATTCAATTTGGAAAACACAATGCATTGCATAATGGTGTGATGTTGCCCTTGCAATACCAGCTGGCTTCATGTGAGATGAAACCCCATTGTGTTTTTGCCATTTCCTTGTCCAAAAGCGAAGGCGTGCTTATGATCACTTGGAAGAATGGATGCTTGCATTGTTTGAGCCTATCGGGCTGCGGTACTATGTTAGTGACATGACCCCGAGTCAGCTGATTGATGAGTTGAACAAGAAGGCTTCTCTGAGATTCATGTAGTTGGGGTTAAAACGGTTTTGCATGTGTGATTGGTGTAATAGAGTGAAAGATATGGCCCAGCCTGGGCTTGATTTTAACCAATCAAATTCTTACTTGGTTGTCTATCATGTGGTGGTTCCAAGAGGTTTGTGTTTTAGCGTTCGGCATTGGAGGCCTTGGCATGGAAGGTCATTTGCCAAATAGATGGCAAAGAGTACCTGACCTGCATGTCACTTGATGCAGATGATCCAGAAATTTGGAAGCATGGCCTGGCCCTCAAATGGCAAGAGATTCAGATTTTGATATGTTGCAGCTTGTCTGTTGGCTGGTAGGCCAAAGATTATTTTGTATTTTGACTTGGCTCAGACCCAACCAATGACCTTGTAATTCACTCAGATCCCATCACCAACGATATCACGTGGTCTACAATTGGTTTCTTCTTCATCGAGATCACCAACATGGTTCTACTTGATGAAGGTTCTTCTTCATCTGATTAAGCCTGCGCAATGCTCTCATGTGAGATTCTGAGTTTCATTTCATTCATTTGAACATTGACTTCTTCATTCATTGCTTTCAAAAGAGTTTGTGTGCATCTTTGGGTATCACATGAGACAGTGGTGGCTTGATCACTTGACGGTGTAATGGCAAGGGCCATTCAAGTTTTGCAAGGGAGAAGCTTCAAGTGGCATTTGATCGGTGGAAAAGCTGCTGCCTGTCTTCCAGTAACTTTGTTTTTTTCAGTTTGAGTCGAGTTCCTAAATGCAAAAACAAATTTTGCAAGTCCATTCCTACTTTTGCTCATCTGATGTGTGAGCCTTGCTTTGCAGATGTGTGTGTGTGTTGGGGAGGTCGCATTTGTTTGGCGACATGGTGTGTCATTGTATTTTGCAAGAGCTTTCTCCAGTATTGACTGGGGAAAGCAATGAAAAACAACATGTGTCTTTTAGAGGTAGAGAGAGAGCTAGCTGTCCAGGTATTCCCCTCTTTGTTTATGACATTTGAAGTAACATTTCAACTAGTCGGTGGCTTCCTTGTTGTTGGGGCTGAATTTGGTGATATGCCAGATCTGATAATTGGCCTGATGGCCTGTGATGGAATGCTAACTAGAAGATGCCTGTAAATGTTATTAATCTTCAAAAATCATTCATGTGATAAAGGAGGACCTAGGCTTGCGAATGCTTGTCTATTTGTGGAATTGTTATCTGTCAGTTAAGCAGTTTTCAAAGGTTCTTCAAGTAATAGTTTCTATATAAACCAAAATGACTGAGTCACAAGTTGCTTTCAAGCTCACTTTGCAAATTTGTTCGAGACATGGCTCTGAGGCCCAATGTCAACGCACAGATCCACCTTGCATGAGGACCTTCTCGGATTTCATGAGTTGTTTCTGAATAGGTTTGAATGTGACTAGATTGACTTGGCAAGAATCTATGCGTTTTCTGTAGCCGATTTTTGTCCCAAAAGACTCGCTTTCTGTTTGAACTGACTTCACGTGAGATGGCTTCTTCACGTGAGATGGAGACTTCACGTGAGAAACTTTCTGATCTCAATGAAGTCCAACTTCGAGAAATTGGTAACTTTGGCCTAGAGCTCTTTGATGAGTACATGATGAAACAGTCTGAGCTTCAGAAGGCTGAGTTGAATCATGGAAGCACAAAGTTGCTGTAACTAGATATTGTTTCAGTCAGCCTTCATTCATGTGAAATTATGGCCAGAGCTTTCAGCTCTGATCCAAGGATGTCGTCTCTCCTGCTCAAAGCTTCGAAAGAGGCACCCCTTCCTCCTCACTTGGAGCACGAATCTCAGCAGGGACATGTGTTATGTGGTGAAGTCATGTCTCAGAGATTGACTTAGCGCCATGCTATTGATGAGCAAACTGCTGGTGCTGATTGTTGCAAGCAAGACATATCATATTCAACCTAACCAGTGCAACAAACACACAAAAATAAACGTTATATAGATAGACTAAAGTTGACTCAACAAACAGATTGTTTTTCCCCAAGTGTCTTTGTTTTGTGTGGTTGTGTAAACTGTTTCTTGTTCAGCTCTTTGCTTTTTCGATTCATTTGGTTTTGGCACAGGCTACCAAATGGTGGCATCAAGGTTACCATCCCATCATGAAGTGTCTTGTATTCTGAAAAGCTATGAGACAGGCTACAATATAAAATAAGTTTTCTGTTTGAATGGGCCTTGCTCAGCAGTAGCATTTGAGAGGATGCAGTTGAAAGTTGGCAAGAGCTTGCTAGCGCTTTGTAGCCAAGGTTGGTCATGAACTCGATGAACCAGTACAACGAGTCGTTGGGGAATCATGTGATGGCCTTGGGGAATCATGTGATGGCCTTTTGCCAAAAGCATCACTTGGGCAAGGAGATGTTCTTGGAAATCATGAACAAGGCCAGGGCCTAGGGAAAGAACTAATTCTTGATGCTAGAGTTGGATTGTCATTGGCATGCTGATGTTCATCCTGGCAGAGTATTGTGTGAATCACATGTTGCCCTTTAGACCTATCAGCCTCATTTCACCTCAATTGCTTGGAAGTTGTGAACTGTGTTTCCAAATGTTGTGTACTGTAGCTGTTTCGAACCTTCGGTCTTGAGGACGAGTTGTCCAGGGCCTGGAGGCTCCCCTTCGGGGGGAAGGTCTTTCATGTGACAGTATCGGTCAAGGATGACCAGGGTGACCCGTGGAGGATCAGTCAGTTTGGCTGCAATCTCATGTGACATGTTGGGACTGTTGGAATCATTGGCGATCTCTTTACTGTGCATTTTTGTGTTCGTGAACAATTGTTTTCATGAGGTCCATTATGTGTTTGATGACTTGGTGTAAGGTGATTCAGGTGAAATCCAGTGTGCTTGGAGTGGCTTCTTCTTTGAAGAGATTAAGGTGGGATAAATAATCCAATAGGGAAAAATGGTTGCCCTGTCCATGATTCATGCCTTCAAGTGGACTTGATTGGTAAAAAAATTAACAGTGTTTTTGGCGTAAACTGATTTGAGCACCTACTTTGCATTCATCAGCGAGCAGGAACCTGGTGATCACGTGCTTGATGTGCACACTCCTGATCTTGTGCTGGTTGCTCCTTCAACTCCAAGTGAAAAGCCAAAGCCAGCGAAAAACAGGAAGAAGTCAGGGAAGAAGGGATCACGTGGATCACGTGGATCACCTGATCATGTGAGCTAAGTGCTCCACCAAGTTTCATCACTTGGTCACTTGGGTGTGGGATGATCGTTGAAGCATTCACGTGAAGGAAAATAAAAGCATTGTTTCAAACTGCAATTCACATGCATTTCTTGTGGCAGTGTTTTGCTTTCTTATTGCCATCACGTGATGTTTGATTTTGAATGATCAGCTCACATTTGCAGAACATGATGAGCCACTTTCTGCGTCAGAGTTTTGTTGTTCCTTTCTGTCACTTCATCTCCTGTGACAGTTGTTATTTCATGTCTGTGAGCACTGTTGGTTTACAAAACAAAAAGAAACAAACAAAGCCATTGTTTGTAATTCACATGCTTTTTCAGTTCACTGTCGCAAATCATGTGGCTTGAGTTGAGATCCTGGGATGGTGGCATTTGCCTTCGAAAAGTGTGGATCGAACCAGTCTGATCTTGTTGAGACATGTACGAACAATCTTTGTGCGTAAGGCCTCTTCTTTGATGTTAAGTTGCTCTTAGAAAAAAAAAGACCAGTAGCTGTTTTCATGATTGTGCTGTTTCTCAGAGTTTGCCAAAACAACAGCTTTCATGATTTACTTGTCATTCTGTTCTATCAACTTTGCACCAAACCTTGAATGACGACATGGTAATTCCAAGGGTTTCGATGAGTAATGGAGAATACACTTGTTGATGTTGTGATTTGACAAAAGAGTGGAGATTGCATTTGTGCAGGACATGGCTCCACCAAGCACCTCGGGCGCCTTGAGCCTGAAGCAACTGTGTATTTCTCATGTGAAAAAATCAAATATTGCTAGCAGCTGAAGAGTACAGAACCCAGTACTTCACATTTCAGACTTGAACTCTCATGTGAATTCAGGACTGGTCTGCCTCAAGTGTGAACCCCAAGTTCTTTGAGCATGAAGCCCTTAACCAACTTGGACATGAATTGCTGAATTTGTCACATGAAGTTTACAAACAATTGTCATGTGACAAGTCACTTAAAGTACAAGTGGATCATGTGATTTTTCAAGTCGATCTAGGTATGGTGGGTATCATGTGATGTTGATGATTCTGTAAGTGTGTTGCACAGCTTCCACACATGGAGGGTGGAGATTTCACAAAGAGCTCGCACATGAGGTGAGATGACCACCTTCACCGTTCACTTGGGAGGCCACCAGGGCAAGTTGGTGGTTAACGTGTCCACAGCCTGCTGTTGCTGCAAACAACTCTGAGAATTCTTTGCTGCATGTGTCTCTTGTTCAAAATTTTGGCTCAATATCCAAGTCAAAGCAGCAACCATGATAATCAAATCATTTGTGGAAAAGGGACCTTGTGTCATGTCAGACATGTGAACATCTTTGCAAAAGGATTTGCTAGAAGAGACAGTGCCAGAAAACTGATTGTTACGAGTGGAAACAGAAGGTGCTTCGTGTGATAAAGATATCTAGTCGAAAGTCAGTCTTAGTCTTTTGCTGCTCACATTATTTTCACATGAGTGGCTCTCACGTGGACTCCTCGGACCTTGTATCTGAGTGGAGTGGTGGCAATCCTGGATTTTTGACCCCCGCTGGGAGGATGCTTATCTTACCTTGGATTCACACACACACAGTCTCACACACACACACACATGTTGACAAAGAAGGTGATCTTGGTAGCAGAATCATGTGGTGTGTGGTTTTTGTTCTGTTCTTTCACTGGTAATAGGTATGTGTGCGTGGTGTGTGTGTGTGTGGACTCACTGCTTTTGCTTTTTCGGGTTTGCAGTCTGAATGCGGTGATGGTGATGGGGTTGCATGGCATGATGAGGCATACTGAGATTGCAACAATTAATAAGAGCAATAGTTATCAAAGTTTTGGATCCCATGATGATGCTCACAATTTGGTGGTGTTGAAGATGTTGATGATAATGGTAGTGACTATTTTGCTGAAAAAAACAAAAAGCGATAGATATTTGGGAGCAAACCAAAAGGACACATGACTGCCATCATTGCAGCACATGAAAAAAGGGACAGACCCTGCTGATATGGTACTTCTAAAACTATGATGTCATGTTGCATGGTTGTGCAAACTTGCAGCTCACCAAGGAAGGGGCAACAGGTAACTTGATTGCAATTGGAAAAGAGTTGTGTGTGTGTGTGCACTATGCATGTCGTGTTCCAACCTTTGCTGGTTTGATTCATCTGGATGCTCATGTGATTTGCTCATGTGATATGCTTGCAGTCAACCAATTCAGAAATGCTCATGTGATATTCCCCTTGGTAAGTATTTGGAATGGCCACCAGGCTTTCTATCTCTTTTGGAAAGCCTCAAAGAGGGACGCCACTGATCTGGGGCCACTTGTATGCACATTAAGATATGCCTCTGGTGTGATGCATTTGGCTTTGCTGCCCTTTGTTCTGTTTGTGGTTGCTGTCAGGAAGCGTATCCAGCACAAGTTCGACACCACTCAAATGCACAAGCCTGTGCCCTACGTGCTGAACGCGGTCCAAAACGAGTTGAAGAAGTGCTCAGGCTTTGTTAGTTATCATCATCATATGTTGTTTTGAAGACACTAGTCACTAGCCTCTAACACCATCCCTGACTCTTTTCATCATGTGCAACCAAGGACTGCTCCTCATTTGTGGAACGATGGACGATGATGACAGGGATTTTCATCATGTGAGTGACGCTGGGGACTATGCTTCTTCGTCTGAAATCATGTGAACACCACAACCTTGAACCTTTTGACCTGTTGAATTTTCATGTGTGTACATTAGAGACTTAGAGATGTGTGTAATGTGTTGAGAGTAAGAAAGTTCAGAGTGATCTTGTTGCAGCTGCCACCTGGTTTTGCTGAGGCTGTTGTCCAATTCAGGACTCCTGGTGGTTACAATGTCACGTGGCCCCCTGTTGTCGTCATTGTTGGCTACGCACTTGGATTCGGTCAACAGAGAAACAAGGGCTGGGTCCCTTGACTTGATTGGAGCAGCGAAAGAACATGTCACACTTTCCTTGTCATGTGTTTGTTTTGATCAGTCATCAAAAGTAGTTGTACTTCAATTGATTGGCAAGTTTTAGCCAGCTTACTCTGTTGCTGCAGCCAGCTCACTCCAACCAGATTATGATGTCACATCCACTGACTCTCTCCTGAGGAAGAGTTCGTGTCACGTGATGGGCAGCAAGTATGGCTTGAGAACGGACTGCAGGATATTCAGAAGCTGCTTCCCCAATTTCACTTGAGCTCACATGAACATCGCTTGACTCGTTTGCTTCCCGGTGGGTGTCTAGGAATAACTTGGAAAGAGCTTTGAGTTTTTGTTTTTGTCCACAAAGCATCATACATTTTATTTGTTTTGTTTTATAATGGGAAATATTCAAAGTTTGTGTCCTGGTTGCATTCATCAAAGCAACAACGCCCAGGTCAAGTGATCATTCATATGAGGCTGCATGTGGGTTCCACGAGTTCGTATGGCAAGGTGTGGTTAACCATCCCAACATGATGAATGCTCTGGAGGAAATTCTCTCTCGACCGGACCAGTTGGTCCGGCTGCTTGGTGCTTGTTTAGGTGTGAACCTTGTGACAGTTGATGTTCTTGTTTTTAATTTGTAAACAATAATACTACAAGGTTTAGCCTTCTTAGGAGAACCTTTTTCTTCGGTTTTTCCCATTACAGTAGCTCTGAGGATCACATGCCACTCCGCTTGGCATCGCACGCCAGTTGTGGGAACTCTCACGTGGTTGATTTTGGCTGTGCCTTAGCTCAGTCTGTCAGATTTTGGTTGCTCCTTTTGTTCAGTGGAAGGTCAAGGCTTTCAAGAATCAACAATGTAAGTGTACTATATACTGAAAAAACTGCCATTTGAAGAAGTTCATCTTGAGAATATGATATAGATATATTTATACATGTTTTGGTTTTTAGATTTCAGGTGCAACTCACTAAAATAAACTTTGTCACTGCCAGGCACATGGTGTCAAGTGCATCTTCGCTTGCCAAAAAACCCGTGATGATTGGCAAGCGCTGGTTGGCCCGGCTGTGGATTTCATGTGTGAGGATCCTACCAGAACCACCAAGTCCGTCATGACACTTGATTCCACATTAGTGAAAGGTTTTCAATTCCTTTGCCTTAAGATTGTGGGCTTTTTACAGGTTTGAGAAGTTGTTTTTCTTGTCTCCAATAGACTCTTGTGTGGTGTCTTTTTTTGTTCATGTGAACAATCTTTGTTTTCATGTGAGGATGGATTGGCAGCTTCTTGTGGCGCCAGATGACATCTTGGATCATGATGAAGCAGCAATGGACCGTTGGGAGTCAGCAGCTGTCGGAATGTTTCGAGATCTTGTGAAGCATCATCAAGTGTCTTCGTTTCCTGGACCTAACATGTGGCATGTTTTTGTAAAGTTGTGGATGTGTTTATGGTTGAAGTTTATTTTGTAAAAAATCCTGGACCAGGCATATTTATTTGTAACCCTACTTCATTTCTGTCTGTGTGACTAGACTTCAATCTGTTTCATTATTTGGATACAGTATCTCTTTATTATGTTTGTGTGAACTGAGTCACGTGGTCTACATGGTCCTGAACTTTCACTTTGAGATGAGAAAGCCTTCACGTAAACGTCCACATCAAGTGAGGGTCGGGTCTGTTGAAAGTCCCTGCAACATTCCACCTGTTTGCTCGCAATTTGCAAATTAAAAATGTTTTAGCTTTCACCACTGTTTTGTGGTTTATTCATGTGATTCACTCATCCCCTGGAAGGTCCGTCAAGGGAACAGAGTGGTTCTGAGGAATATTCCAGTGCCTGTCAAGGATCGGGACATGCCTGGAACCATGGGGTGGACTTCACGTGAACCCAAAGCCTCCAATAGTCCTTAATTAAGGAAATAGTCCTTAATTAAGGAAATAGTCCTTAATTAAGGACTGTAAATCCTTAAATTTAAGGGCCAATTTCTCCTTAATTAAGGAGAAATTAGTCCTTAAATATTTAATGTGATATAGATCATAGCTCACAAAGAAAATATACAAAAGGAAGAAAGTCTTTATAACCTCGATCCTTGCTCTGGATTTAGATTTTTTGAGGAGATCTTCAACTTCCTTGATCTAATCTAGATTCAACAGTTATTGAGGAGATCTTCAACCTCCTTGATCTAGGTTGAAGTTTTTTTTAAGAAATTATCAACTTCCTTGATCTAGATTCATTTATTGAGGAGATCTTCAACCTCCTTGATCTGGATTTAGGTTTCTGAGGAGATTTTCAACCTCCTTGATCTGGATGTAGGTTTCTCAGGAGATCTTCAACCTCCTTGATCTGTATGAATCACCCAGGAGATTGCAAGCAAAATATCCTTTTCTCTACCTCTTCAGTCTGGGCAATGCCTTGGCTCTAAAGTTGGTCAAAACACGCATGCCAATGCTGTGAGCATTGTGGCTGCCTCCTCTCACTTGGGCTAAGTGGCTGAGAAATCCTCCAAAGTCTTCATCGCGATATGTCCAAGAATCTGCAGGGTTGGATCCCTGCAGAGCCATTTCCAAAAAGCTGTGGTGTTTTGGCTTTATCATCCATGTTTTCTGTTCTGGATTTTCCAATCCCTTGCACAATAGCAAAAATTTTCTTGCATGGGCTTGTAGCTTGGCTTGTTGGAAAGTGTCTTTGCTCAAGCAGCCATAACATCTCCAAAGCTCTGTAGCAGCCATTTTGATGCCATGTTCCAAAACGCAACTATCTTCCATATATGTTTCACACACTTTGTGTGCAAACAAAATAAGACCTCTGGCTTCAGCAGCTTTGGCTCTTAGCTTTGGACTTTGAGTTGCTTTTTTTCGAATCATCAACAAAGTCAATGTAGGCAGCTTACTCTCAATGCCTTCAGCTTTGTAATACTCTTGGATCTTCTTGAACAAGGCACACACTTTCTCACTCAAATTGTTGCCTTCCATCTTATGATGCACCATGTAATAGAAGAGGTTGCCCAAGAAATCTGAAGCAATGCCTATGTCGACAATGTGCAACCAATCCAGCAAGAATTGGGCACTGGTGAGGCCTGGAGTTTTAAACAACTCATTAATGCTTCCCTCTGTTTCCAAGATCCAGCCCATCAAAGTATAATGGGGAAGTCTTTCATGAGCTTTGTGACTTTCAAAATCTCTCATTTCTTCAGGCTTGCATTTGCACAAGTGACAGCATCCTTTCTTGTCTCGCCATCCTGGGAAGTTGAACACTTCCTTTCGCATTGCCCAATCTCCCCTCACTTCGACCAAATAGGCTGGAAAAGCCATAGCAGACAAAGATTTCTGTCTCCTTGTCGAATCTTGAGGAGACCAAGGAGTGCCATCATGCCTCCTGCTTGGCCACACAGCATTTGCTAAAAAAACGAAAGACCAAGCAATGATTCCCAGCATCTTTGACAAAGTTTTGCCTTTGATGCACCAATGCTTTGGGATTGCACACAATGGCAGACGCAAGGAAGCATTGGCACCACCAAGCCCTGGGAAGCTGAGGCAAATGCATTCCAAAGTTTGGCTCCTGTCGAAATTGTAGGGGGTCCCATCAATCCACAAACCCATTGCAAGAGCTGCAGGAGCTTTGAAGCTCCTTTGCATGTGCTCCAAATGTTCCTGGCTTTGCTTGCAAAGCCCTGATGTTTGAAGCAAAAGCTCTCTGTCCTCATCCAAAAAAGCATGTATGAGTTCGTGAGGAAGGAGGAATGGAACCTTCAAGAGTTGTTCTTTCTGCTTCCCAGGGTTCCAAACAGGAACCATGGCCAAATATTCATCAAACCATGGACTTTTTTTCATCAACCTTCTTCTCATATCTCTTAAAGCATTTTTGTTTCTTCCAGCAGCCAATGCATGTGGGGCATCAGCTCCTTTCACCAAATCCTCAACACCAGTGGACCCACTGGCTAATGCATCTTGACAAAGTTCTTGAGCTCTTTGGCCAGAAATTTGATTGGAAAGCATGAGGTCTGCAACATTGTGTCTGAAGCGCTTGCTCTTAGGCTCACCAGCTGCATAATCTTTTTGTCTTTTGTGAAACATATCTAAAAAAAGAATGTTTGGAATTTCAAGTCTTGAAGCTATACAATAACAGCACAAAACAGCCTCACAAACATCCAAGAACACTGGACAATTTCACAGGTTGAAAGAAGATGAAGGAGTGACTGGACAAAGCAATTGCCAAAAAACATCTCTGAAACATGCCAAAGGAAGAAGCTGGAAGAGACTGGAAAATGAATCCAGGAGATTGGACATCTCCTTACTTCACCCATCCACCCAGGAGGCTTACAACCTCCTTATACAGATTAGTTCTAAATATTTCCAGAACCCATTCTGCAGGAGGCATAAACCCTCCTTATTAGGATGGTTATTTCAACAAAACAGCAAATGACACAGCTTTTTGCAGGTTCATTCTGTGCAAAACTTTTTCACTTCGCCTTTTGCTTTCCTGGTCAGGTCGGATTTCCCTGAGACCTTTATACACAAGCCTCTGGAAGCAGTCCCAAGACTTCACACAAATCTATGGGGGATGAACCAAAAAAACCTAAGCTGCAGCTTGCTCAGAGGAGTGCTGTGCTGGATTTCACCTTGGCCTTGGCTTTGCTGAGGTATTCCTGGGTGTTGTTGACCCATGCTTTCGCAGCATCCAACATGCTCTGGCCATTGAAATCCTTCTGCTCGCAGTCTTCTCCTGCAGCCAAGTAGCTCCTCAGCAGCTTGATCTCCTTCAGCTCCTTCTGCACCCAATTCTCCAATTCAGTGCCTTTGTCTTTCAAGGCCTGGTTGGACTTGACTTCAAGCCTTGCACACAGGTCTTGGGCCTTGGCAATTTCTTTCTCCCAGCTTGTCTTGCTCGCATTCAGCTGAGTAAGACACCCACAGAACTGGTCGTAGAGTGCCTCATGGCCCAAATCTTGGTTGTCCTTGGCTCCACTGGAACCAGAGCCCAAGCTTCCCAGGACAGTGGATAACTGTTTGTCCACTTCCCTTCCACTTTTTTCAACATTCACCTGTTCTGCCCAGCCTTGAGAGTTCTCAAGTTTGCTCCAAGTGTTTTGAACCCTGGACAAGTCCCAGCGCTTCAGCTTGGTTTGCTTGTAAGCATTCTGGGTCACATCTGCCTCATCCCATCCATCATCGCAAAGGCCTTTCTCTTCCAAGGCTTTCTCCACTGCTTTGAACTCTTTGGATTCAGGTGGCATTTCCAACAATTCAGCCAAAGCAAACCGAGTTCCAAAGCCAAGGCGCTGACTCACTGTTTCCTTCTCATCAGAAAGAACTGTCTTCTTCCAGGAGGAATGCCACTTGCAACTCTTGTCCTTTGCCCACATTGACAAAAGTTCTTTCTTCTGCTCACTGAACCTTGGCAAAGCTCTGTAAGAAGCCAACACTCCTTGCTTGTCAGGGTCAGTGCTCTTAGAAAGCTGAGTGAGCATGTTGGCTTGTTGTTTCCTCACTTCCTCAGCACTTGCATTCTTCTCCTTGGGTTCCTTCTTGACTTCCTTCGTCTTAGGGGCTTCCTTCGGCTTAGGGGCCATGGCTAGGAGAGCTACAAGGGACACTTAGAGGGTTTCTAGCTTTGTCTAGCCAACAGCAGGCATGAAAAGTAGATGTCTGTTGTTCGACCAATGCAGCAATGTGTTGATCAAACACATGGACACTTCAGATCAAGCTGGCAAACATGCAAACATCTTTGAACACAGGTTCTCCTCACAAGAAAGCAGGAGATCATCAAGCATCTCCTTGGGTACTATCTCTCTCTCTCTCTCTCTTCAGCACTAACATGTTTTCATTGTTAACATTTTCAAATATTATTGTATTTGTTAAAAGTTCAAAATACTTATTTGGATATATCATCTTGACATTTAGAAATGTTTTTATATTTATATAGCTTTGGTATGTTCTTTGCTATGGAGGGTAAATCCAACAGTGTGTTTATTTCACATTTTTCAATTTTTTTCATTTTGGACTATATAATTGGTATTGTTGTAACTTTAACAAATATTGTTTTTTATATTTTCATATTTGTAGCAAATATTCTTTAGTCAATAGAATTGAATGTTGTTAATTAAATATTGCTAAGAACCATTTTACTATTTTGTTTTAAACAATATTTGTAAACAAATAATGTTCTGAATATTTTTCAATGTTGACATTTCACTATGTGAGATTTGTTATATTATTTTTTTTGAATTATTATATTTTTTGATTTGGTTTGAATATTTTATATTCTATGTCATTTTTTGAAATGATTTTGATTTGACAAATAAAAAAATATTTAACAATTACAAAGAAGATAGAACAAACAGGTTGGAAAAAGAAAATAATATAAAAGAAATGTCTATTTAACATCTACAAAGAAGAAAGAACAAACAAGTTGGAAAAAGAAAAATAATATATATTTATTTTTTTCAAATTTAACATTATTTAACATTGTTAAATTTAACAATGTTAAATTTAACAATGTTAAATTCAATTCTTTTTGTTTTTTTGTAAGGATTTAACATTGTTAAATTTAACAATGTTAAATAATGTTAAATATTTAACATTGTTAAATTTCATTTTTCTCTATATAGTTCATGTGTTGAAGATTTTGTTTTTTTAGTAGGAGATTTTAAATCTCCTTTTTTAGGAGACATCAGTCTCCTTGTACTGGAAGGTTTTTTTTTAAGAGGCAAAAGTTTCCTTGCTGTTTTTTTTTAGGAGACAAAAGTCTCCTTGGTGTATTTTTTTTTAGGAGACAAAAGTCTCCTTGCTCTGGAGGATATGTGAGACATCCTTTTTTACTTGGCCTTTTGCTGCTCTGATGGAATTTCACTGCAGGCTCTCTACACAAGCCTCTTGCAGTAGCTCGCGCAAATCACACATCATGTCCTGTTGAGATTGAGCTGCTGGATTTTTTGAAACATCTTTGAATTACTTGGATCATGAGGAGATTTTCCACCTCCTTTTCATGAAGTATTTTTGTGATTCAAAACTAAAAGATTTGTCATCAACTACTTACTCTGCAGTGACTCCCCTGCCCACCACAGATTTGCTCCTTCTGGTGGATGATTCTCAGCAACCATAGGCCCTTCCACAGGTGCAAGCACACCTTCTGTCTCAGCTGCATCAACCACAGGCACTTCCACAGGTGTCGCCACACCTTCAGCAGGTGCAATCGCAGCACCTTCAACCACAGGCACTTCCACAGCAATCACACCTTCTGCAGGTAGCTCTTCCACAGCTGCAGCAACTACACTTTCTGCAGGTAGGTCTCCCATAGGTGCAGCAACTACACCTTCTGCAGGTAGGTCTTCCATAGGTGTATCAACTACACCTTCTGCAGGTAGATCTTCACTAGGTGGCTCCACAGGAGCAGGTGCGCTAGGGCCAGCAGGTGGCTCCACAGGTGTAGCAAGTACACCTTCTGCAGGTAGATCTTCCCTAGGTGGCTCCACAGGAGCAGGTTCGCTAGGGCCACCAGGTGGCTCCACAGGTGTAGCAACTACACCTTCAACCACAGCCCCTGGTGCAGGCACAGCTGGAGCTGCAGTGTCAACCTCTTCAGTCACTTCCTCTATTGTAGGTCCAGCTGGATGAACCATTGCATCTGGTGGGGGTAGAGGAGGATTCACTGGAGACATACCCAAACCCAAAGGTGCTTGGTTGGCATCACTGCGTCCACCTTACATGTTTTTTACCAAAAAAAAAGGCCCCATCCAATACATAGAATTCAGGAGATATTACACCTCCTTGATTCTATACCTTTAGATTCTACATCTTTCTTTCTTGAGGTAAGGCACTCCTGGTGCTTCTGTCAATAGTTGGGCGCTTAGGCAGGCCCTTCTTGTCAGCCCACCAGTGATTGGCTTGCCTCTTCAAACCTCAGAAAACATGGCACCATTTGTCAATTGACAAAAAAGGTTGACACCTGAAACTGGAAAAATGCAGCCAAAAAACCACGGTTTTTTTTATGGCGCTCCTCAGTCTTCCACCACATTTGAGGGGCAATAGAAGAATCACTCTTCTTGCCTGCCCAGCTCTTGCTAGCCTGGTTTAGATCATAGCCATCTCTGTAGACTGATACCTACAGAGCAGCAGCTACAATGAAAAATACTGCAGGAGATCTTGCACCTCCTTGTTTTAGAGTTACACCATG
>OMLO01002246.1_pt1 | contig 15467 bp, 6 predicted proteins | sample 1674811 | NCBI WGS metagenome assembly OMLO01 (sample SAMN06265003, study PRJEB25207) | coral metagenome | isolation source: Coral host | place: Mexico:La Bocana,Puerto Morelos, Mexico | collected 2008-11-13 | reverse complement strand
TCCCAAGAACTAATCGGCTGGTTTGACCTCCATGGCTTGCTCAATCTGAGTCAGTGTATTATCCCACTGAACAAACTGTTTTGATAAGAGATTTATCTGTGGGAAATAATCAAGGAATGTATACTAGTCTTCTTGATTTCAAGAGGAGCAATTGTGCACTCCAACAATAATTTGCTCTGAATTTTTTCTTTTTTTTACTTTTTACATCATATCCATATAAATTATACAGCCATATAGCTAGAGATTATCCTGGTTTCTGTAACATGTACAGAGTATTTCTAACTCCCCCCAGGATCGGATGGGATGCTAGTCCATCACAGGGCTCCATGTACCCCTAGCATTATTTCACTAGTACCCATTTATACACCTGGGTGGAGAGAAGCAATGTGAGAGTTGAGTGTCTATTCCAAGAACCCAAACACGACCCTGGACAGAGGTTAAACCCAAATAACTTGATCTGGAGTCCAGCACACTAACTAATTAGGCCACTGCCCTGCCATACTCTAAATCATGTTGCACATCAAAGGATACAATGTTGTTATATGCTGTTAGAAGATTATGTAACCTTTCATCAACTCCAGTGAATTCTTCCTGTAACAGAAGAAAATGTGACCTCCACCAGTTAACATTTTAAGAATTGGTTTTGAATTTGGAGTTATGGATAACCTAATTTGCAAATTTATTTTGCTAGACATAACTGTGACAGACATTACCTTTTGCTGGATATGAAGTTCTACCAGTGGCTGTAGTTTGGCAGACCAGATTGGCAAATCTATTTTAAGTAAAAATGGAGATTACAATAAGAAACTGAAAAATGTAGTTTATGGGTTCAATGGGTTCAGCTCAGTTCAAATTATGCAATTTGCCTGGCAGATTTCTTGCACAACCTCATCAAAAATGCAGATCAAAGAGTGGGACATTGGAATGTTTGTGGTATAATTTCATAATTTACATATGAGTTACCACATGTTTGAGAAGTTGAAATGGAAGGATGAATGTTGACTTTGTATCAAAATTATTGCCAGTTAAATGGTGAACCCAATATGCTACCGTCAAGAATTGTATCAAATTTTCATCTAATTTTGTTAGCTTTGTTCCATGTATTTTACACATTGTTTCTGAGATTTTAATGTCTGAAATTTTGCATTATTATTTTTCTATGGAAAGTAACTAAAATATTATTCACTAAAAAAGAAATGAAATCCATGTCTGAAATGAAATCCATCTTTCAGGTTTAGAGAATATCACAAGACTGAAAATTCACGATCACAACTACCAAAATACATGTAAATTGTACAGTGATGGAATAAAACACAGAACAAGTCTTCACAAAATTTAATATCGTCTAAATATTGGGGTGGGTTTGATGTCATTCAGAAGGTAGATCTGGTTAAGTTTTACCCCACAGTGAAATATAGTTTTCCTTAATTACTCAGCTAGAAATCCTGCAAAGATAATATGCTTACAGTAACAGTGTTTACAGCACAAAAATAATATGACAAACCTTTGAGAGGCTCTGTAGTGACAACCTTTTTCAAGTCTTCAACTTGCCGAAGCTGATCTGCACATGCCATCAGCTGGCTTTCACCTTAGAACATCAACTGAATTTTAGTACATGTATATCATACTTGTTACATAAGGACTATTCATATTCTCGGAAAAACTATGTGGTCCATTTTTGCATCCAATTGTAGGACTCCAAGGAACCAGTAACTTCAACTTCTGTAAAGAAAAAGCAACTTGAGTATTGCTATTCTCCTTGATGGGATGCAAGGTTGTAGCACCTACCGGTAAGTTAAGATGCCTGGTATGTACACAGCCTGAAAATATGCTGACAGAAATTAAACAATGAAACATATGTACTTTGTGATCTTAAAAAAATCAATCATTTTGATTACTATAACCTTTACCTGCTATAATTATGTCAGCTTTAGCATCATCTGTAAGTGAGGCATTTTCTAAGAACTCTGCTGAGAGGAATTTTTCTAGCTCTTTCACTGATGAAAAAAAAAACCCAGAGATTTCATGATAACCTATTTGTCTCAAGTAAGTTATACATTGTTAGACACAGTTCCCTGTTTATGATGAGAAAAAGCTCTTGACTCAAGATATAAAGTAGGAAAGATCAAACAGGGAAACAGCCAGGCTTATCTAGGGTCAAAAACTAGGAGCACCGGTACCCCTCCCTTCTGGGTAAGATGTTAGTCTTATATAATGATATCCTTGTTTTTGAAGTCATTTCTATCCACGGAAAGAGGGGCATCATGAGATTTACAGGAATGTAGCTATTTGCTGGCTCAGCCCTCAGCTAATTTCACTGGCTAAACAAGAACTTATTCCCATTGGACAACTTGCTAGAAAACAAAGACTTGAGGTGACATTTAAGGATTACAGCCACAAAAGCTGACAGAGCTTGTTAATCAGAGCCTACTAAGTTTACCCACAGCTGCATTCCTGGAGTAAGCAAGTATCAAATCTTCCAGCAGTTACCAAAGCAAAACTGATATTGATTTAGCAGATGTTTAACAAATGTGATAGCAATCAATATAAAAAATAAGTCATGACAGTAACTTTTGTAACTCATACTTGATATCAAACTATAATAGCAGCTATATTTATTCGAAAACAACTATATACAGTACAGGGCTCAAAAAAAGTGCCGTCTGTTCGTCCAGGACAAGTAGATTTTCCTGCTTGCCAAGTCACTTTTCATCCTCCCTTGACAACAGGTAAGGGCCCAGGCAAGTTGTCTGCCAACTAAATCTAAAAAGTCAACTAGGACTTGCCCAGGGCAAGCAACATTTGAGAGTTGCTTGTCTGAAGGGCAAGCTAGATATTCAAATTTTTTCAAGCCCTGCAGTATACATGTATGCATATTCATAACTAACACCTTTTTTCCATACTGCTGCTATTCTGCCATATTTGGAGCCAATTTTATTAATATTTTTCTGAACATTGTTCAAAGTTCCCAAACACTGAAAGAAAAGCACAAAAGAATCTGTATTTAGTTGCTCTTTTGAGGATTGAGAAGTTCAATGTAAAGTACATTTATCATGAATAAGACAATTTGAAATTATGTCCCTAAAAAAAAAAAATTAATAGGTGTTAATAGGTAAGTTTCATGTACATATCATAAACTCCTTTCTTGGTAGTCCGGGTATTATAAAATTCTAGTCCCTAGATACTGGCATATTTGACTATATTTGTGGTTAAATCAGCAGAGCTCTTCTTTTAATAATGTTTTTTTAGTATTGGTGAGAATTAAGGCAGAGCTAGAATTTGTGAACTCTCTTATTTTAATTTTTTTAGGTTGGCATCCCTGTATAACTAGCCTACTATTGAATCTGAAGGCACAACACTCAGTACCACATATGACGACTTTATGGCTAATTGAACTCACGATAGACTTACTACTATGTTTATTGGGTTACATATAATTCTTCTTACAATTACATAATTGTTCTGCCAAGAGTACATATAAGCTTACTTACATTATTTTACACTATTCTACATGCTAAACTATAATGTACATTCTGTAATCACTCAAAATTTTATTTACAATCACCCCAATGACCCATCTGATCTACGATCAATCAGGTTCAATAAGCTTCATTCTCCTTTAAATATTTGCAAAGTACCAATCCACTAATTTCGTGAGATCCCACGACCAGTACAGAGCAATATAGTTACCGATGAGCCCTTGAGATTAAGAACGTCTTCTTCGCTGGAAAGTACTCGTCTTTCAAGCTCTGATATTCGTTTCTCGAGCACATCTACTGCCGCTCCTTTTTCTTTGGCAGCCATTTTGTTTGTGTATTGGGATTTGCTAGCGCCCGCAGGGCAGGGGTAACGCGGTCATTGACTGCGTCATGTAAAGGCTCACCAATCGGAACGTATTACATAATACCATTACACAACCCAGGAAGATGGCTGCGAAGACACAGAGAGTTCATCACACTATTCACTGGTTTCGTAAAGGCCTCCGCCTACATGATAACCAGTCTCTTAGAGAAGCGAGTGAGACGAGTTTAACCCTCAGACCGGTTTACTTTATTGATCCAGACTACATAAAACATGGCAACATGGGGTTCAATCGCTGGCGATTCCTGATTCAGTCACTCAACGATCTGGACGCTAATTTGAAGAGTTTGGGATCTAGGTAAGAGAGTAAACAGATAGTTTCTCTTACATATTGACCTGGCCACGTCTTGGCTTGTTATTTTTATTTGTGAAAAGGTTTGCAGAGAATGTATTGCAGGTTAATCCAAGAAGAGTACAGGCATGAAACCCCGGGCGATTCCCAAAGCCCTGTTTTACTGACCAGTCAGTTTTACAAATTGAACTTTTGGTCATTAAAAAATGTTGAACGTTTTCTGATCAGGACCTTGAAAGTCTGATGAAAGTCCCTGAATATGGTACTTACTTAATCTACCTGGTTATGCGCTAATCTATTTCCAATTTCAAACCAAAATGATAAGTTATATGAGGATCACATTACAGATCAGAACAACAGTAGTACATATCTACATCCTGGGATTATATACAGATTTCAGATTTTCAGATTTTTTATTAATTGACTCTATTTACAGACATATTTCACTATCACACACTATTACAAAAATTCATTAATTAAAGTAAGGAAAATATAATAATAATAAAACCAAGACAAAATGTGCTCAGTGACCAAAGAAGCATATGCTATCGTATTGGTCACTGACATGTTCAAAATAAAAGATAAGACACATCAATTAATAGAAACAATAAAATAAAGGAAGTAAAATGTGAATAACAAAAGTATGCAGCTTATACGGAAGTATTCCACCCACCTAGCCCCAGCTTACTCCTCCTCCTCATAGGAAAAACTTGGAAAATTATAAACAAACAGTTAAGGCAAAGTATAATGTCATCTTTTGCCCATCTTCAAAGTACTAAGAACTGCTATAATGTTGTTAAATTATGTGCAATTTTCTTTATCATAGATTATTTGTTGTTCAGGGGAAGCCCGAGTTGGAGTTACCGAGATTGTTCAAAGCATGGAAGATCACAAAATTGACATTTGAGTTTGATCATGAGCCAGATGGAAGACAACGCGATTCAAAGATTTGTGAACTTGCTTCTGAAGCTGGAATTGAAGTGGAGACTAGAGTCTGTCATTCACTTTACGACTTAAATAAGTAAGCTAATTGACAACTTAAGAGATTTGAAAATCTTACTCTTAAGCCAGCAAATAGGTAAAAGGGACAGGGGAGGGTACAGGAGTGAAGTAAGTTACAAGTCTCTGTAAGGTAAGAAAAGAGAGGACAGCAGCGATTTATCCAAGCTAGTTGAAAGTGAATGATACTGGAAAAAAGGAAACAAATGATTGATGTTTTGGTTAGATATTATTTCTCTTACAGTTTTGGTTAGATATTATTTCTCTGTAGTTTAAAATTAATTTAGTGTAGCAAAATGGCTTTAAAAGCTGTTTTATCACATGGGCATGTAATGCGTTAACCCCTTTTCTCAATCAAAATGAAACCCATTAAGTAATTTTATTTTAGGATTATTGAAAAAAATGGTGGAGCAGCTCCTTTAACATACCAGAAGCTCTGCTCTGTGGTGTCTTCAATGGGGCCACCTTTAAAGCCTGTTCCTACTGTTGATAAGCAAATGTTTGATGGTTGCTCTACTCCATTTGATGATGAAAATGAGTATCAGTTGCCAACCCTAGAAGAGCTCGGAATTGAGATGCCTGAAGAATCAAGCACTGTTCTTTTTCCTGGTGGCGAAACAGAAGCTCTCCGACGGCTAGATGAACACATGGAGAAAGAGGTGTGTATATTATTGGCTGAATTTAATTAATATATGCATTTAATTTAACAGCAGTTAGCTTTCAATATTTTGCATCAAAAATGTCTCTAGCTATTGAAATTGGTTATTCAATAAATTGATCATTTCAATCTGAATCAGTAAATTTCCCTTAGGAAACAGTTTTCTGACAACTGTTTAACTGGGGTTTAGACAACACTTTTTGTTCTAAAGATTTTGTATGTGGTTAGCGGAATAGAATCTATTGCTGCTTTAAATAAAATTTTCTTGCAGTTTGGCCCCTCCTTAGTAAAACGTCTTTCGCTCCTGCATTCCATAAAGGCATTCATTACAGTAACTACAGTTTTACTCTTCCTTTTAGGATTGGGTATGCAAGTTCGAGAAGCCTAACACAGCACCCAACAGCCTTCAACCTAGTACTACTGTTCTTAGTCCATACGTCATGTTTGGCTGCCTCTCAGCAAGACTGTTTTATCACAGATTATCTGAAGTTTACTCACGAGTAAGTTGTGGTTAGCCTTATAGTAGAGAATAAAGGGAAATGGTCATTGTAAAAATTATGCTGTCAATAGCCCTTTTCAGAGTTAACATAACAGTTAAAATTTCCTCAAATCTGATTGGTGCATTGCTCTATTTTTCACTAATTAATCTCCAAAGTTGTATTTGGACAGTAACCCTAAACCCTAACCCTAACACAGTTACATGAACCAATCATTTTAAGTCCTTTGAACTACTGGTAATTCACAAATCACAATGTTCGTCACTATAGTAAACCAATTCAAGTTAGTGAAAAAAATGAGGAGGCTTATATCTGGTTTCCAAAGAAACTTGACAGCCATTTTTCAAGCTATTCTCCATACTTTTAATAACCATGTTTAAAAATGACTGTTAAAAGTTATTTTTTGAATGAAACTTTTCACTTTATGATTGACTGGTAACAGGACATAACACAACAACAAAAACACAACTTATTTTGGTTTCACTAGTCCTATGAAACTAGGACCATGTCCGGTATAAACTTTTGACAAGCCGTCTGTTTTTAGGCCAAGAAACACTCCAACCCTCCTGTTTCCTTACATGGACAGCTGTTATGGCGAGAATTCTTCTTTACTGCAGCATATGCAACTCCCAACTTCAACAAAATGGAGGGCAACCCTGTCTGCCTACAAGTTCCATGGGACACCAATCCAGAGTTTGTCAAAGCTTGGTCTGAGGTACAGGGGAATACTTGATTATTATGATACCAACAGAATGTGCTTCTATTAGCTTTGGAATGGTTATGCTGGGAGATTTACATGTAGCAAGATTTTACAACATTGTACTAAGATATAATTTAATTCGCTTTTAATTAGTAGAAGCAAATTAAATTTGCTGGCAAAACTCAGTGTGCAAATACATTGACAAATTGAGATTACACTACCGGTAATTATGTTTTCATCTGATATGGGGTTGCACTTTTGCCTACTGTATCAGTAGAATCCATAGCTCCATAGCCAGCAAGGAAAAATCCACAGGTATGGGGATCTTGACACATTGTACATGCAGTCAAACTATGACAGCCTGAAGTAAATGGATTACCATCTTTGTTGGTCCAGACTAGCCAGTGCTGCACAGTTCCTAGTCTCTTTTTGTGCGTCTTTCTCATAGATAAATTGATTGACCTTATTTAGCCAATCACAATCTAAGAATTATGGACAGCATGCTTATGAGGAGAAATCTAACATTAGCTTTATGCTCGAGTGAACTCTAGCATCACACTTCTCCACTGTTGTAAAGTAGTGAGTGAGTTGTAAAATATGGATTGAGTCAATATTTTCTTTGTTTTCATGTAGGCTCACACTGGGTATCCCTTCATTGATGCCATCATGACTCAACTGAGGAGGGAAGGATGGATACATCATTTGGCACGTCATGCTGTAGCATGTTTCTTGACCAGAGGAGACTTATGGATCAGTTGGGAAGAAGGATTGAAGGTGAAGAACATAAAGCACAATCTCAGCAGAACCCTCTATCCCCTTTAACAGTGCTTCCTGCTTACTGATCCTCATCTCAAATGAGTCTGGCTCTTCGATGTGATGCCAAGCTGGAGGTTGATTTTGTCTGATTATACTCCTGGAAGATAAAGAATTTTTCTTGCCTAGTTTAATAAACTTATCGCTAATGATGAGCTTGGGAGCTGGTGCCTTAGAGGTTAGGGGGTGCCAAATGCTAACAGCAGAGAGGAGGTATCCATGGCAACCCTGGAAGTGGGGACCCCCCCCCCCCTTAAGCAGCCACTAACCGACACTGTCACACTGGGTAAAATTCAGTGGAGATACTTACCCATGATAATACTTACCTGAGAGAAAAAAGAAACTTAGAAAATGGAAACAACACCCCGCCACCCAGCAAGGGAGGGAGGAGAGGGAGCAAGAATCTGCAACAATTCACAAGAGCCAAGTTGATCCGCTACGATCAGCAAGCAAAGCAACAAAGTGAAAAAGCAGCACTTGCCACGAACACAAAAGCGGCCCTGCAAAACCCCAAGGGCCACCCCGCAGGTCACATACTGCAATGGAAGAGAATGCTGGCCAGCTCCGCTTGGTTTAACTTTGCCTAAATGTTATTTAGCCACGTTAAAGAACGTTGAATTAAGTGGATAACACTTTTTATCATTTCATTCAGGTGTTTGAGAAGTATCTTCTTGATCATGACTGGAGTTTAAATGCTGGGAACTGGATGTGGTTATCTGCAAGCGCCTTTTTTCATGCTTACTTTAGGGTATACAGTCCTGTGGTATTTGGCAAGAAAACTGATCCTAACGGAGAATATATCAAGTAAGTTTAATTTGAAAACTGATTGCTTTCGTAGCTGTAAATCAAGAAACCAAAACAATCTATTTACACATTCTATTGGATGTGGATCCATGCCAAGTCTGTGCCCATGTAAGGATTGTATCAAAGAGTTTGTTCATGTGGGGTAGTTATTGTAGGAGCATCCCTTTATGCCAGCATTTGTCAAGTTTCACAAACAGTTTACTTGTATATAACCTAGACTTAGATGAAGTGAGATGCTGCAAGATCACAACACGACAATGCCATCCAGGCTTGGGCATGGACCAACCACCAACCAATATTTGTGTATCTTGGCACATTAAAGTAGACAAAGGGAGCTATGACTAAAGGAAACAGACCTTCCCATCCTTTTTACATTAATTTTATCATAGTATCAAATCTTGTCCTTTCTTAGAGTAAGCAAGGGTACTGTCAATGGTCAAACTAAACATAACACAGGCAGGCAGGTTGCCAACCACATTTGCAATTAGATTTTGAGCTTTACAGACATGATCATGTGATAGCTGTTAACCAGGGCACCACCCATGTCAACTTTCATGCATAGAAAGCAAGAGCGAATAATCTGACTAGTAATTGTTTTAGTATGAATCTACTTCTAGTTGTTCAAAATTTTATCTAAAACCACAAGAAATAAACCAGTAACAAGAACACACTGCTGAGCTACGCACTATTTACGACAAAACAGTGGGTGGTGTAGCCAATCAGAGAATGGCATTAATGAGAGAATGAGAATGCTGATAGATTTATACTTACAATGAATTTTAGGTTCTTTCTTGGCTGCTAGCAGATAATAGTCTCTCTTAGGGTCAGACAAGCAATTGAGTGTTAATACACAAACATGAAAAAGTGGAACAAAAAGGAGTTGACGCAAGACATTAGTTAGTCACTAGTGTTGTCCCAATTCAATCTTGTCTGAAACATCTTGCTACATACTCCCTGCCAGCAGGCTTAATACTTTATCTTAGTCTTGTAAATAAAATAAAACTGTAATGAAATTGCCATTGTTTCTAGTTCAAAGCTAAATTTCATGCCACAGTCTCCATTTTTCCTTTTCCACATCTTAGTCCTCCTCGATCTTAACTGTGCGGTTGGATTTTAGCACTTTGTAAAATTAATGTATTTAGAATTCATGTTAGTAAACTTTTATTTGAAGATAATTCTTGAAAATGAAATTTCGTTATATTGTTCACAGGAAGTATATACCAGTTTTAAAGAAATATCCTGCGAAATACATCTATGAGCCTTGGACTGCTCCACGAAGTGTACAACAAGCAGCAGGGTGTATTATTGGTAAGGACTATCCTCGTCCAATTGTAGATCACAAAGTTGTTGTGAAGACCAACATTACACGGATGAAAAAGGCGAGAGCAGACCATTATGGTGACAGTACAAATGAAGGTAATTCATTCATAAAGTATGATGTGGTTCCTGCTCCTCTTTATAAGTATAGTAGTATTGTAAATTTTCTTGATAAAAGCCCTAACAAAGCCTCAAAGCAAGAGAAAAATTAACAAACTGCACACGCCAGACTATAAGCCTGCATATTGGCATACTGTTTTTTTTTCCTGTCCTCAAAAAGATATCAATTTTTTGTTAACAATATTACAATATCATCTGATAATAGTCCTTTTGTTGTTGTTTTTTTTTTCAGACCATGACAACAAAAGAAAAAGTAAACCAACTAAAAGGAAGAATACCAAACAGTCTCCAACCAGCAGCAAGTTAAGGAAAATAACAGATTTCACAAAGAAGTGATGGCTCTCATTAGATATATGTTATAAACATAACATGTACATGTCATCACTGCTATTCACCTTTTTAGCTTACAATAGTTTAAGTGATGGCTCTCATTTTGAGTTCTTTTTATTTTTTTAACTGCTCTGAAACTAGCAAATGGTCTAGTCTCTGTAGTTAGTCAGTTCGAGGACTTCCTGTATCTGAGAGATTGATTTTTTTCTTTAGTGGTGTCTAAGATCTAGACATTTTTACTATAATCAGTTTCTTAATGGTTGCACTTGTTTTCAAGAAATAGCTATGAGTATTTATTACCGTTTTAGTAACCCTTTATTTAACAAAGAGAATGGAACAAGTTTTAACTTGAAAGTGTCACTTAAAAGTGTCTTCTGTGATTTGTTGTTTTTCCATCTCCAGTGAGTGCCATGTGCACATGAGAGTAAAGGTTGGAAGATGTGCTGTTTCCTTGTTTTGGATGTATGTTAAACCAGGAAGTTTTAAAATAAACAGACAATACCCAAAACCATTTTCAGCAATAAAGATATTATGTTCCAGCAGCTTGCTTCCATCCTGTTTATGCAAGAGTTGACTGTATACCAGATGGAAGTCAAAGTAGCATGGAAGTTGTGAAATAATAAGATTAAATTCCTTTTTAATTTTTTTTAGGACTTTTCTAAAAAGTGTTTAATGTTGCATGTCATGTAGCTTGTTATATTTGACTTACATTGATAACATTTGCTGTAATAAGGTTTATCATTATTATGTATACCACGCCAGAGAAAATACAGCCAATCAGAATACAGGAAAGCCACTGTAATTCAATGGTATTACAACTAGTCTTTCCACTGCACATATGTTGCAGTGGTTGTGTTGGGCACTGTACTTTTTACAGATGTTATTAAATAGTTATGCAAGACTTTCCTTTGGTATACCATGGAATACTTCACTTGTCAGTGAATAGTATTTTCTTGGTGTAAACACTCTGTGTAAGGGTTGAGCGAAAAAACACATGTGACTCCTGGGACATTCTATGGTATACCATGCAACGTGATAACCAAAAATAGCACTTTAGACATGTTCAAAATATTATTGCATACCACTTTTAAAATAAGTCACAAATTCAGGTTATCTGTAACTAGATGAGTAGTATGATTGTTCAAGTTCAAATAGATGGAGAGCGAGTTCTTGTTTGAGGCTTAAAAGCTGCTGATCTGTTTGACTGGTCATCTCCTGAAAAGCATTGCTTTGTTCAGTGATGCTGGCGTTCACTGATGGAAAGTCATTCAAGATAAGAAATTCCTTCATGTCAGACACAAGCTTCATCAGTGATTCACCTGCCCTAACCTAAAAAAAAAAGTGTTTCAATGTTATTAACATAGGCTCTTGATCAGTTTGAAGCAAGTGTCTGAAGGCAAAATTAATGTGCAACATGTAAAAAGCAGCTAAAAACATACAAAACCATTGTTGAAAGCAACTAAGAGTATATGTAACGTGTGATTAATTTTTAATTTATGTGTGAAATGGGATCACAGAACCCTTTGCTAGCCTGACAGAATGCTGGGGAGTAACCTGTGAAGACCCAGCATCCCATCCACATGAGGTAGATGTACTCCAACAATGTAGTTCATGCCAGACATACTGGAGTTAAGTGCTAAGAGCTAAAAGCCAGTTGGGATTAAGAGGCTTACCTACTTTTTTACTTATTACCATTCCCCAAGACCCCCAGAAAAGGAAACAGCTAAGTCTGGTCCAGGAAAAACAAGAGCTCTCCAGCTGTTTGAGTCCTCTGGTTAGCTCAATAACAATGGGTGATGTCACTGATATCTTCTCTGCTTATATGAACCTGACAGCTCAGTTACATTCTTACCTAATAGTGTAAACTGCACTTGCCAGCCATAGTGTAACAAGTTGTTGCCCATTGACAACCCTGAACTACGACTAACAACAAGTCCATGTTGGCCTATGAATTACAACACTCAGTAAACTTACAATGTTGGCAGCTCTGACGTTGACTTCATATTGATCCTGAGCTGACTGTGTTAGCCGTGATACTTGAGTTTCATTTTCAACCTTTGAGCAATACACACACAGTAACACATTTGGTCAATTGATATAAGAATCTATGAATTTACATTAAGTTTTGTTTATTTATTTATTTATTTATTTATTTATTTATTTACTTATATTTTTATTTATTCATTACAATTTATACCATAATCAAATCAATGTGCACGCTCTGATTGGTCAATGGGCTATGGTTTATTGCACCGGTAAACCCATGGAAATTTTGTGTGTCTTCTGCATGACTGCATTATTATATAAAAACAATAGACCACAAGTTTTTATGGTTTAAAGGCTGATAAACCACTTGGGATGTTGGAAGAACACTCGAAGAATTTGTAAATCACTCGCCTGCAGCTTGTGATTTACAGATTCTTCTCGTGTTCTTCCAACATCCCGCGTGGTTTATCAGCCTATAAACCATAGAAACTTGTGGCTTATTGCTTAATTATAATATAGATAGGACTCTGTGTGTGCTCTGATTGGTCAAAAACCCTTGTTTTACCAGAGTATAAAACTTAGAAAAAAGAATGTTTGGTTGTTTTTCGCCACATTACCTCTATATCATAAAGCAAATGAAGAAGTCTACACTGTGATAAAGCACTCCAAATATTTGAAAACACTCGAGAAATATAGAGAACACTCAAATGCCCATCTTGTTTTATCATCCTTTATATTTAGGCTTGTGTACCTTAGAAGATTTAACAATTTCTGTGAAGTTATCCAGGATTGATTTTACATCATCTTTGAGACGTTTGGTGTAGGACTTCAAGAGAGTTTCTTTACTCTGGGGCAAAATCCTGCTCGGTTGTGACATCACCTGTAGAATCGAAAAGCCATTAACTATGCCTGTAGTTATCATTTGTTAAATCTTTTACTCGACCAAAGAGTTGGTTTACTGTTCTTTCTCCACCAATTTTTTGGTCAGAATTATCCTTCAAAATGGTCAGTCGTAATATCCTTTACCTACAAAATTCGTGATCTCGTGTCCTCTGAATAAGTAGTACGACGTTTGAATTTTTCATCCGAAAACATTGTCAGCCATGTTTAGTTTATTGGCGCGTGGTGCATCGTGGGTAGTGTTTTAAAATTCCCACGAGTCACCGCGGGCTTCCTCTTCATCCGCCATCGAGAAAGATGGTAAGTCTTGAAGTTCAATACTAGTAATACAAACTATGCTTTATCTGGCCCATCTTAAGTTTCTTTTCTTTTTTCGTAGTAATAAACTAACCTCCAATATGTGGTTTACATTAGTGAAACGTTATTTTTGTTTTCGTCGGGTTAATAGGGGTTTATTTTGGGCATTGCTGTCGAGATGTAGGTCTCGCGAATCATGTCCCGTCTTTTACATCCATTAGATCATTTGTAGGGAAAATGTTATATTGGTATATGGCTGTAACTCAGTATATTTCGTATACCACCACAGATTAGAACCATAGTTAATTCGGTATATTTTCTGCTTGTTTTTTACGTGAATTGTTGGTTCATGTATCAGCTTTAAAATTCCCAATCAAGTTAAAAGTATAGAGCTCGTCGAGGAAAACATTTAGCACGCGAGTCCTTGTATGTGCGATAATAGAACGTGTCAATTAATCCTTTCCGACGCTATTTGCTGTGTAAAAATGACGGCTGGGTTCCCAGTCCATATTTTCTGGAAATGGAAAAATTATATGATGAATTTTTGTTTGGTTCCTTTTGTATAGTAGCCACTATTTCTTGAAATTGTTTACAAGTAAGCCTTGTACAACCTGTGCTATTTACATCATTCTGTGCTATTTACAATTCTATGTAATTTATTTCTTAATTTTTATTGGTTGCGCCAAAGAGACTATAAACAGGGACTAGATTGTTTATGAAATCAGTGCTGAGCTGTGATCATTCAGTTGGAATAGCATCATATACATACATTGTATGAGACTTCAGACTCATTGAAAATAGTGTAAAACGACAGGGCCGAATCATGGAAGGGATTGATGATATTTGCTGAAGAAATCTCAATCCAGTGGATATCATAGTTTGTCTTGTCAGCAGTCGTTCCTTGCAAATGCATAGTATATTCTATTTGTCAGCATTGTTTATCTTAGTTTAAGGAGAGTCTTTATCTATAGAGGTGTTCCTTCAGGGACACAGTCTCATAAAGACCTGGTCCTCCCTGTTGAAAGATTGGTTCTCAATGCAACATTACACTTGTCTTTGATCTGCAGCCCAAAGTTAAGAAGGTGAAGAAGGTGGCTCCTGCCCCTTATACAGCCTCCAAACCAGTACCAAAGAAGGTTGTTGTTAACCCTCTTATTGAGAAAAGACCAAGGAATTTTGGCATTGGTATGAACAAAAGTTCAAGAATTATATATTTGTTATGCTTTCAAAATGCTGGTTCACAAATAGGGGTAATACAGAAATTATTTTATTATAGTAAATATTGTATAGAATACATGTGTACCGTGGGTTGAGATTATAAGTAAAGAACTGTTTCTCAAAGTTGTGACAGTTAATAGAATGTGAAGCTAGGAACCTTTTCTATTTGCAGCATTCTGTGTGGTGTGGTCTTCTTTACAGATTAATATTTGTAACAGTCAGGAAAATGTTTTTCCCTTTGACATAAAGGTGGGGATATTCAGCCAAAACGTGACTTGAGCAGATTTGTCAGATGGCCAAAATACATCAGGCTGCAAAGGCAAAGGAGTGTTCTTTACCAGCGATTAAAGGTTCCTCCTTCCATCAACCAGTTCACACAGACATTGGACAAGCAAACTGGTGTGTAGTCAATTTATTACTCACCATAGCCATACATGTACATGTGATTATCCTATACAATACTCCCCAGTGCAGATCTTACCTTGATTTCCTACAAATGTTTTACAGTACTTTAAACAATTCACCATGAAAATATGACTGTGTTGTCTGTAGACTTATAGTCCAGTTGGGCTGCATTGGATATCTTAAAATTCTTTTGATGAGATTTTACTGTCACGCCAGTAAAATATAGTTAATGGAGCGTGACGTACGTTCCGAAAGAGCCTTTCATGGCGG
>OMLO01002245.1_pt1 | contig 15469 bp, 13 predicted proteins | sample 1674811 | NCBI WGS metagenome assembly OMLO01 (sample SAMN06265003, study PRJEB25207) | coral metagenome | isolation source: Coral host | place: Mexico:La Bocana,Puerto Morelos, Mexico | collected 2008-11-13 | reverse complement strand
CTTATTGCATAGAACTGAACGGCTTCTTGACGCGTGTTAACGAATTTTCCGTACTCCTTGCAAAGAGTTGACCTTTCTTTTAAAGATGCAAGCCTTGTTTTTTCCTTTGTTTGCATTTTAGTTATTGCTTGTAAAGACAAAGATAAAAAATCACATCCACCTCGCACGCGGCACGAATTTCCTGTTTTTGTAAAAAAGTGTAGTGAATTGAAATTTGAAAACAAAGCAACAAAGCTTAAAAGCTTTGAAATTCATCAATTTCGCGGATTTCTTTAGAAAAAATACCTAACTAATTTCTCGTACTCAGTTCGCGTCGCTCGGAATTCGAATCACCTGCGGCTTGTGCTCGGTTTTGAATCTCAGATTAAAGAAAGTACACTCTTTTTCTAATAAGAACCTTTCTCATAAGAAGGTTAAGGTTGAGATTAACCAACTCGAAGTCACTTCGCTGCAATCTTCAGAAACGCAAAAGTCAATTTGATACACAACTTAATTTGATTCACTACAGAATTTGAACTCGAGAATTTCTCAAGAACATTCGTGCATTCAACTCGAATGATGGAATTACGGTATATTTCCCAGTTTTTCTGCGTGATGATATGATTATAGTTTTACATAATCGCTTATCAGTCACTCGCTGGTTGAGGAAATGAGACAAACCAAATCTTCAGAAATAACGAGAACTCGTCTGCATGCTTGAGAAAACCGTTTGCCTTTATTGATTATTACAATGTTTGTATCTAAAGGTAACTTATAGGTTTCTGTAGCGAATCGACTTTTATGTTTCGAGCGAATGTGTAGCGAATCGACAGCATATGTGTAACAAATCGACCGTTGAGTTGTAACGAAACAACTTGAAGTGAATCAACTTTGTAGCGAAATGACCGGACACCCGAATTAAACTTGAACTTAGGGCGCTTTGCATTCAACAAAAATCACCAGTTCAAATTTTCGGGAATTTTTTGCTGGTCGAATGGAACGTGTCTGACCGCTTCCCAGAAAATTTGAGGTCACATACTCTGTACCACAAGGCATGCTGGGTGAAACTTTGTTGTGTTTGAAGATGGCGGATGTTTTGAACATTTTTGCGGCTTTAGAGCAGGGTGATTGTGAAACAATAAGTTGTACCATTCTTGATAGCAACGACGACGTAATACTTCTGGCTGCAGTTGCCTGCTTTATGCGGAGGGAATTAACTTGTGTAAATGGGTACTTCGAAGTAACTATTCCAGCGTATTAGTCGAGGGAGTTCGAAAACCATTTCCGGATGACTAGTGAAACGTGTCAGTTATTAACACAAGAAATAAAGCACACTGGGCGGAATCCAACTCGCAATTCATCTGGGCGGCCCGCAGTTTTGCTGGAAAAACAAATGCTGCTGTTCCTTTGGAGTGTGGCAAACAGGGAACTGTATCGTATGATCGCCGACGCTCGGCAGAGAGACTTAAATTTTTCGATAATTCCGGTAATTCCATCAAAGAGGGTGCACTCAAAACGTAACCCTAAATTTTCGAAAATTTTCCCCAGAATTTTTACTGTTACCATTCAATTTTGGACCGGAAATCTCAGAATTTTGGGTTGAATGGAAAGCGCCTTACTCTACACGCTTTCAACACGTTTGCTGTGCCAAACCAAAATAACGCACGACACATAATAACAACACGCGCATATCACCGGGTTGAGGTTAAGTTTATTTCTCTGTCCTATAGCTATCCTGTTAGAGTGTTTATGAGAACGTTTTTTTTTCAATGTAGGCAAATCAACTTCGATGTATGGGAATCGACCAAGGTCATGTCGGCGAAACAACCTCGATGTATGCGAATCGACTTGTATGCGAAACGACCGGCTTCCGGCCAAAGAACAACAGACTGCAGATGGAGACCTCTACCATCCAGGAAACCCAGTCCCTCTTGTGGATGTCGCTGAGAGTGCTTCTCTCAAGTAGATAACCACGAAAGACAAAGGATACTGGAAACATTCAACAGCATGGGGGACACCAACATCTGGAATTTTTACCTTTGGGGCTTGATTGTCAGAAAGGACCTGAAATTTCCTGCTGTAGCTGGATGCCTCGGGATGAACAAGCCATACAAGTACAAACCTTGGACCTCAAGAGAATACTGGTATGTGACTTAGTTAACCTTCAAAACTTGCTTGCCTTGTTTTCTTAGTCACTGTATTACTTTCGTTATATGGAAGTCTACTTTTGAAGCTGAGTAGTATTTGGGTTAGTCTTACTGTTTTACTGTTAGACTACAGGGCACTGAATGCATTGCACATGAAGTTTTCTTTGCACTTTTGCCATCTATACTAAGAGCACTAGAACCTATGTCAAATGAGCGGCTGTTAGCTAACCAATTCAGGGAAACTGCCTGGAACTGGGACACTGACAGCAAAAGCAAGGTAAACAGCCTGTTACATGCAGTATCCAATTTTGAATTTATGATCACCCAGATTACAACGGTGAAATGACTTTCGATAACGAAGCCACTCAGTATCAAGTTGCAAAAGCTAGACGTTGATGTCTATGAAGCATACAACCACATTAAAGATTTAAAGTGTGAGCTACAAGATATCAGAGAAAACATTGAGAAATATTGCTCAGATTGGTACAGCATGGCTACCAACACAGCCAGGAAAGCAAACATTGAAGCAGGAACACCGAAGGATTACTATAAAAGAACGCTCACAATTCCTCTGTTTGATCATCTTATTTCTGAGATAGACACATACTTCGACCCCAACAATAATGTGCCTACTTCCAGCCTTGCTAGTTTTACGACAAGGAAATGCTGTACTAGCTGCTTTGCAGTACTATGCAGATGACCTACCATCACCCCAGCAGTGCAGTTCAGGCATTAGAGGAATGCAACCATGAATTCTTTCCAAACATACATAAGTTGTTGCACATCTTATGTAAGTTCTTAATTACCTCTGCAGAATGTGAGCGATTGTTCAGCACTTTGCAGCGACTGAAAACTTATCTGAGGGTGACCATGACTAGTGAGTGAGAATCTGGACTTGCACTAATGAACATCCATTAAAATTGACCTTGGTCTAACAATTGACATTTTTGCACGGAAGCGTCCACCGCGCCTCCTTCTTTCTGATATTCTAGCTGAGTTAACGGTTAGTCACAAGTCCACAACATTTGATGAAGTATGTAATATGTTAACTATTATATTATTTAATTTTTTCTATATCACGGTCCATCTCTTTTACAATCCCCTCTTAGAAATGCTAGCTATGTTTGGCACTGAAATTATTGGAAATTTGTGCTCAGAATCAAGGAAACGCCATTTCTGAAGACCCGAAATTTAAAAATTTCCCGGGGGAACATGCCCCCAGACTCCCCTAGTAAAGAGTGCCCCCTGCGCTCGATTGTCAATCAGGCAAGCCATATACACTAGGAACCCCTCTATGCAAAAGGGCTGGTACCCCCCTGTCATCTACCTGCATGGTAGTGGAAAAGTCCTTTGCTTCCTTGAAAGGGAGATTTCGAAAGTGGAAGTCCATGGACATGGACATTAGGCACATTCCAGGAGACGTGATTGCTGTTTGTGTCGTGCACAACCTCTGCCTAATTGATGGTCAAGATGCAGAAGAATTCCTTGAGTAAGGAGAGGAAGATGAAGTCAATAACTTCCAAGATTTTCTCAGAGATGATAGAAGAGCAGAAGTTAAGCGAGATCAATTAATTCAACAGTTGTATGATGCAGAAAGGACTATGCAAATATGCAAATTGGACATGTCAATGCAGACTGAGTTATCACCAAACAAAGTAAAGGTAAACAATATAATGAGCAATATTGCTAAGACTGATTACATGCATTGACAGATTTGTTTATACTTTGTGGCTATTTATTTGCACAAAATAACCATGCACATACTATGAGGGCACTGGGGTAGCCGGCCAATCAGATTGTGAGTTTGACAATACCGGTAGTTAGCCACCAGAAGTATGTCTATGAAGGGAACAAAAAAATTTTAAGATACAGACTCTAGCAGTAGAATGCCAGAGTTAGATCAAAATTTGCTTCAGTTGACAAATAATTGTATTTGTAGGACTTGGTGTTGTCCATTTGTAACTGCACAAGTGATATGATATCTCCAGAGTCCAATTTAATTCCAATTTAAGTCCAAGTTAATTACTAGTGGATTGTAAACGGAATTGAATGCAAAACTCAGTATAGTCAAGCTGCCATAGGATTCATGTAAATTTTCTTCATTTTTTATCAGTTAAATGGGTTTGGCACTTATAAATGAAAAAACAATTAATTATTTTCCAATTCCTTATTTTTGCTTCACTACTTGTGTGTCTTGTGTAACCATGAGCCTGGTGAATTCATTTCACCGATATTTACCAAATACTTAAATGTACCAAAACAGGCTTGTAATATTCTACTTATTCTAAATTTAAAGGTTTTAAACTTACTTATAGAGAACTCACACTTCAAAATGGATACTATATGTACTATTCTAAGATTGATGACACCAAACTGTTGGATGGCTTCTTTGGATTTGAAGGATGCTTACTATAGTGTCAGAATTCATCCTGATTTTCAGAAGTATCTTAAATACATATCATGGTTTGCTATATCAGTACACAATGTTCCCTAATGGTTTATCCACCTGCCCTCACAAATTCACTAACATGATGAAACCAGGACTCTCCCACTTAAGGCTTCTAAATCACTTTATCAGTTGAAATATTGATGATTTTTACTTACAGGGCAGCACATAGAATAGATGTGCCATCAATGCTATTCACTGTATAAAGATGTTAAACGACATTGGACTAGTTGTCCGCCCTGAAAAGTCTGTGGTCATCCCACAACAGAAAATAGCTTTCCTGGGATTTGTCATTGACTCCGTCAAAATGATTGTCAGACTCACTGAAGATGATATTCAAGATAAAAGGGACACTGCAATGTACCATACATAGTTCACACTAGGTTAAGATCTGAGATATTGCCAGAATTATTGGCTACATGATTTCTAGTCTACCAGCCGTGAGATATGGCACACTTTATTATAGATACCTAGAAATGGACAAGATAACCACCCTGAAACAATCTAAAGGAGATTTTGAAGCCATGTCTAGGCAAGGAATCTCTGAAATGAGATGGTTAGATAATCTGGATAGTAGTTATAACACCATTTGCCATCCTCCAGTAGATATTTTCTGTTTTCAGATGCTTCCCTTATGGGCTGGGGGCCATCATGAACACGACTTCAACAGGAGGGAGATGGTCACCCTTGAGGCTGAAAACAATATCAACTACCTCGAACATTTGGCAGCCTCTTTGTCCTTAGATGTTTTCATAATTCAATTTCAGGAAAACATGTAAAATTAATGATTGACAACACAACAGCTCTCTCTGTCATTAATAATATGGGCACATGTCACAGTCCTATTTGGGAATTTTGTAAGTTACATAACGTAACATGGCTTACTGCTGCCCACATACATGCACCTGGCTCCTCCAATGTTAAAGCTCACAGAGAATCTAGACAATTTCATTCTGAGAATACAGAATGGATGATTGATCTTAAAGTACTTAACAAAGCACTTGATGCCCTTAATTTCAAACCAAAAATAGATCTATTTGCATCCCGACTTAACAAACAGTTTTCCACTTACTGGTCTGACAAACAATTTTGTTTTCAGCCCATTAGTTGTGTTCTAAGAGTTCTTCAAAAAATCATCCAGGACAAGGTGACGGGAGTGGTAGTAGTTCCAATGTGGCTAGCCCAATCGTGGTATCCAATCCTGACATCTCTTCTCACTCTTCCACCATCCAAGAATCTACCAGCATTTCCTGGAGGTAAATCACCCATTGCACAGAAAAATGACTCTCCTTATTTGTCTACTATCAGGAAACAACTCAAGGATCTAGGCTTCACACCCAGATCTACAGATGTCATTGTTGCATCCTGGTGAAAAGGCGCAACCTCACAGTATCAGACATACCTCCAGAAGTGACTGGTATTCTGTACACAGAAACACTGGGATGTTTTGTCACCATCTCTACCCATAGCTCTAGAATTCTTGTCTATGTTGTATGAGGAAGGATCATCGTACAGTGCTATAAATACTGCTATAAGCATGCTGTCATCCATTTTACAGCTTGACATAAACTCTTCTACTCCATTTGGACAATTACCAATTGTGAGACGGTTTATGAAAGGCATCAATGTGCCTCGCCCTGTACCTATACAAATCAATTTGGGATTTGAGTATTGTATTTAACTATTTTCATGGAAGACCCTCAGCACCCAAGCTCAGCTTAAAAGACCTTACTTTAAAGCTGACTTTTCTTCTGAGCCTTCTTAGCGGTCAGAGATGTCAAACAATTAAGTATTTAACAACTGAAAGCATGGAGCTGACAACCAATGAATGGTGAAATGAAAAATTTAAGCAAACTCGTGTAGGCACTCATAACCCATTGCTTTTAAGCCCTATCCAAATGATGAGAAGTTGTGTGTTATTGCTCATTTGAGAGAGTGCATTAAACGGATACCCCTTTTTCTAAATGCATCAAAACATTTGCTTCTAAGCCATGTGAAGCCACACGGACCAATAAGTAGGAACATAATCTCCAGATGGTGCAAAACAGTCTTGTCTACTGCAGGAGTTGATACATCCAAGTTTAAAGGCCACAGTACAAGAACCGCCTCCTCCTCTTTCCTTGCAGATAATAACATAAACATTAAGGACATTATGTTGTCTGCAGGATGGTCCAATCAGAGTCATCAAAGCCAGAGGTTAATTATAGACATGAAATTTTAAGGACATTCGGTACGACGTATGTCAGACATACGTCATGTCAATAAGGTTCCGTTTTCTTATTTTGTTCTTCAGAGTAATGCGACCACGACTCCTCAGAGTTTTGTAATAAATTGTTGATTTAAATTAGAAGTCTGATATCTATTTTCTTGTAAACTCTGTTCTTTTTGCTGGTTTACAATGCCTCAATGACTTCTCTGAAGTCTTGTACCACTCCTTAATGACCATGGCTGATGACGAAATAGAATTACAAATTAAATGAGACTCACCTGTAAGGTGAAGTTTGATTTGGATTCTATGAGTCATCAGCCGGGAGTGTAGGAGTTGGTACGCCCTCCCTGTTATCACTGTTGTACCCCTCCCTATGGGTTATTAATGATTATTTTCAATATTATTGTTCCTTCTCTTTTTTCATGTTTTTTCTCATCACCAGAGCTACTTGGTATAACATGTGAAGCATAAGCCTTAAAGAGCTTACCCATAAGCTAGTTATTTGTTTATTAATTTTTTTTAAAATCAAGGATATTTTTTATTACGCACAACATACAACATTTACAGAGATTACAAAACTAACAACGTTAAACATTACTTACGAAGCTAATTGTAAGAAATATGAAAGAATACTCAGGTTAGACACTATGGAAATTAGGCTTATTTAAATAAAGCTATTTGATATAAATTATTTTACTCTACCTACATGTATTACATAATTATGCACTACTTATGTTTGTTTTTTAATTACGGGACCTACGGCTAAATTATTAATATGAAAATGAATAATTAATTAACCGTAAACATCAGGAGTGTATAAAAATTAAAGTAAAACACCCTACATGCGAAAAATTTCGGAAGTGCTTTTTTTACTGTCGCAATTTCTTTTAGAATCTCAAGTTTTCTGGGAATGGACAATAGAAAGCTTTGAAAATCTAAAACATCTCCATGAAGGCTTGTGCAGTAGATGAAATATTTGGCGATCAGTAAACAATAATTTAGGACTTGCCAATGTTTTGTCCTATCATGCCAGCCATAAAGTATATGGCTTGTGGACAATGTTACTGTTTCGTTTGTTTTTTGGTACCACCAGTCTTGAAAAAGGGTCCAGAAATCTACTGTTTGATTGCAGTTTAATATATAGATTTAGCCAAGGCTAAAAGCGGAGCTCCTCAGGCATTTCTGGAATGTTGCTACTAATGAAAATGATCCAACATGTATGTCAGGGAAATTGCAAACGATTTTGTAGCCTCAGCCTGAACTAGAATTACATCAGCAGATCGACGTGTAAAATGTGACCTTTCACGCGAAAACGTGCATTAACGGCTTTCCGTTTTTGAACGGAATTCCGTTTAGAAGCCGTTTGAAAGCCGTTTGAAGGAAATTTGCATTCGTTCAAACGACCTGGGTCATCCGTTCAAAAAAATTTGCATACGTTTGAACGGCTTGACCACCCGTTCGGTAGAAATGTCCAACCGTTTGAACGGCTTGATCACCCGTTCGGTAGAAACGTCCAACCATTCAAATGACTTGCTCACCCGTTTGTTAAAAACATCCAACCGTTCGAACGACTTGCTCACCCGTTCAATAAAAACATCCATCCGTTCAAACGACTTGAGTAAACCGTAGAACGGCTTTGATCATCCATTCACGAAGAAAAAAATAATATCACGGCATACAAGCGTTTGCCTTTACCTGTTCGCATACTCGCGTGTTCATGTCACTATGGTAAAAAGCCCTTCGATCACTTGAACAGTCTACTAGCATAATTATTACGCGACAATCTCAAATATCTCCAAAAAATGAAGCTCAAGAAGAAACAGCCCACGTAGAAAAATCGAACTACAGTGTAGTTCCGATTCAGAAGTGTTGTTTTCGTTTTCTTTTCCTTGCGTGACTGTGACCGAAGACAACTTTTGTTCAAAGCTCACACTGAACTGCTGCTTGTGTAAACAAATGAGAACTACGATGTTGTAAATTTCTTTAAAAAATTTTCGCAAAGCAAAGTTATTATTACATGCGAGGAGCTCTTGCAGAAAAATATATTTTGTGTTTCTAGCATGCAGTAATTAAGGAAAAATTGAATGTGGCCTATAGAAGCGAACTTCTTAAATTCTACCGTGTTACAATGCGATTTAATAAACATCGGTATAACTATGGTTGTGATAAGCACATACACTGTAAATGATTTTTTGAACACTGAAATCCTGCCTTGTGCAATTCCTCTAACTTCGAAGAGAATCCACAGAATGAAATCTTTAAGACGGCAGGATGCACTGAGCTACGTTGTAAGTGAGATAACAATCATGTTGTTGCGACACCTTGAATTTGCAATTAAAACAACATCATTTTACGGCACTACCACACCACGGGTCTGGGACTCCGGACACATAGTTATTAGTAATAATAATCGCAAACAGTGTAGTAAACAGTAGATGAAGTGATGAGAATCAACTTCTTCTTCGGCTACATCTGTTTACGTTCTGATGGATATTAATACTTTGTAGAACATGCAAACAGCAGCTCACGCCAATCAAAGAATTCTAGGTTTCATCAAACGCGCATCCATACTTTACTCCCATAAATGTAAAGAATTCAGCTTTTTCTATCTGTGCGAGAAGGAATAAACGAGTCAGTTACAGTTACATTGACAATTATTAATTTGTAAAGGCAAAGAACAATTTTTTTTTTCGAATTTATACCAGGTAAAGAATTACACAGACGCCTGGAGTCTGTGTAATTGACACCTTCTGACAGGTGTACTGATTGTTATAAATCAGTCAATAGTTTTTATTATGCAAACACGCACAAGTTCCGGTGGACCAATAAAAACACTTGCACTTTATTTATCCAATCAACACTGGATTTTCGATCCGCGCGACCTTTAGTGTAACACATAAAACAGGCTCTGCTATCAAAGTAAAGTAATAACATTATTTTGTTAGCGAGTATCCACCATAGTTTTTAGTATCAACAGTCGCAGAATGTGTCTAAGACAGTTGTGCAAGCAAAGAAGTAAACGTGTTTCAAAAGCACTGTTTCTTTTCCCTGAAGAATGCAAAACGGGTAACGCGTCAACCCGTATAGTCATCGACAAAGACCTCGATTTAGTGGAGGGACAGTCTGTGAAGGTTAACTGGGAGGGAAAGAAAGTGCAAGCGGAGATCCTTGCTCTTAGTGGTAAGTGTCAGTCGTTAGTTAGGTGATCCTTTTTTGTAAGCAGTAGTAATTTGTGATACAGTTATGATTTTTTTAACACCAAGTCCTTAATTTCACGTCCATGTTACAGATGACGAGCAAGCGTTAGCGGACATAGACCTCGAATGGTACAAAAAGAATTTTCCAGAAGCGACAGAACAAATCCGAGGAACCACAGACCCAGCAAGAAAAACAAGTGCCCAAAATAAGGTAATTAGTTAGGTCAACTATTTCTTTGGGTTCGCTTAACTTGTTAATTTATTGGCTATTGACTTAAATTTACCATTTACTCGTTACACCAATTTCGCTCTGTTTGGTACTATTGTTGTTCGGCTGTTACCGTTTGTAGCTCCGAAGTGTTGCCGATAATTGCGTGAAGGAATTTTTTCTCAGATCAAAAGCTAATCATTTGATTTTGTCTGACTTAGCCTGCTAAAGTGCAATGTCCGGAGTCCGAAACAAACCCAAGTGACCACCCGTACGAACAGTTCTTGGTCGGCCAGAAGCAGAGGCAGCATGAGTGGCAAAAAGTCTGAGAATCCAAGAGGGCCAAGGTAGCAGCACAGCGCCTGTGACGGTGACAAGTTCCTCGCTACAAGACGACGTTGCCACTATACTCCGCCAGCAGCTTGCTGCCAAGCCAGAGGAGTGTCGTCAGCTGACGAACAAGTTAGACGCCTTGGAAGAAGCGAATACTAAAATTCTCTCCTGTCAGATGCAAATGCAAGAAAACTTTGTTAAGGTAATGCATTAACCTGTGGACAGTTCCATTTTCTCTCGAAACAAAGACACAAAGCTCTATAACTAATAAATTATCAGTATTTTGCAATTGGGAAAAATTTATAATATTAGTGGACTACCGGTACTTCAGGATTTAGAAAATCACGGATCGGCAATGGCAAATTGAAAATCTGGGCAATTTTCTTTAAACCGTACTATTTTACCGTACATGGAGGAGATTTACAGATTGCTAGTGAAACACTTATATCATTAGAAACCACAACATCGCTATACATAATGAAAGAGGCTAATAGACGGCTGTATCGAATTTCAAGAACTAGCATTTTGAGTGTTGGCCCTTCTGCTTTGCTCCAACTGAAGGTTTGACACTTGAAATGTATGCTTTTTCATATTCTCTAAGGTCACAAAAAGCTAATTTAAAAGTACTCTATGTCCTAAATCTGTCAGCTGACCCAAATTTCCGTTAACTCTTGTAGATGATGGAGAAATTTGAAACATCCCTGTCGGGAATAGAACACAAACTGGTGGACAAGATGTTTGCCTCGGAAAACAGTGTGAACGCTGCACTATCAAACATCGAAGGACGCCTAGAGTCACTGGAAGGACAATCCCTAACTTATTTTTTAAGGGTAAGAAATTTTTGTAAGACTGGCCCTAGATTTTGGCCTGAGTGTTTTGGGTTTTCTCGTTTTCACTTAAGCTGCGAAAGCAGGCTGATTTCCGCTTTTGATTGATTGATTGATATAACGTAACAGGCTAAAAAAATATGGTTATAATAGTTGATTATAAACAGTGATCATATTTCAGAAACATTAATCATGGTCACACTAATAACCTATCAATGTGAGGAATCATTGAGGAGACACATTAAAACAACGTTGTTCTATTCTTTTTTTCTTGCAGCTCAACCTCGATGCCACAGTCACAGATAACAGCTTTCCCACTGACATCCCAGTGTTAGACGAAAATGAGCTTCCTGCAGACATCGGGGACCTAAGCACCATTGATACTGACACAATGGCCAGGCTCTGCGAGGAAGTCCAACCAGCCGAGTCCAGTCAGGTTGTGCAACCTACTAGAGTGGCAACTTCTGCGCAGGAAGTCGGCGAAGAACTAATTGGTACGTGTGTGACGCCCACGAAAAGCTCCTGCAGTCTTTTTTCACCAGCGAGGAACTAGTCAACAGCGATACTGATGGTACTTACGGAAAAAAGTGTCTAGACAGCGCCAAACTTAATTCACTTAAGGTGTTAGTTTTCACTAAGTTTCCAGCTGGCACCAACGAGGATAAGCAGAAGGTATGGAGGTATATTAAAAGCAAAATTAATTCTAAGTGTCGCGCTATCCGCAAGTTTACCCCGAAAGACTCGGCTGATCGTTTATCGTAATCACTTTATTAATATACCCTACCTTAAGAATTTAACTAGCTAGCTGTTTATTTATTAAAGAAGTCATCCTTATAGAAAGGGAAATTGTCAGTAGTACAATAAACTTAAATTTTGTAATTGACTCTTGCCTGTATCAATTACTTTACTTCTTACCGCTTGTCGGTAAGAACTGACACTTCAAAAAGACAATGTACGCCGACTCACCAATTTTTGCCAGCAAAAACGTGACATTTCTAAAAGGGACAACAAAAAACATAGTTAAACTATTTTTTCTTTGGATAGAGAACATTTTACTATTTAGATTACCAAATTGCGGCTAGTAGAAACAGAGATGTCTTTTCTTTTCATTTTTTTTTTTACGCGCGCTGGTAATAAGTGACACTTCAAAAAGACAATGCACATTGATTCACCAGTTCGTTCCGAAAGAAAAAACTTTTGCCAGCGAAAAAAGTGACTTAAGTAAAAGGCGCAACATAAAAACATTTCTAAACTATTTTTTCTTTTGATAGAGAACATTTCACTTTGTAGATCACCAAATTGCTCCAATTAGAAACAGAGATGTCTTTTCTTTTTTCTTACGCGCGCCGGTAATAAGTGACACTTCAAAAAGACAATGCACACCGACTCACCAGCGTGTTCCGAAAGACAAAACTCTTGCCAGCAAAAAAAGTGACTTAAGTTTAAGGCGCAACATAAAACATTGCTAAACTATTTTTTCTTTTGATAGAGAACATTTTACGATTTAGATTACCAAAATGCGCCCAGTAGAAACAGAGATGTCTTTTCTTTTCATTTTTTTTTTACGCGCGCTGGTAATAAGTGACACTTCAAAAAGGCAATGCACATCGACTCGCCAGCACGTTCCGAAAGACAAAACTCTTGCCAGCAAAAAAAGTGACTTAAGTAAAAGGCGCAACATAAAAACATTTTTAAACTATTTTTTCTTTTGATAGAGAACATTTCACTTTTTAGATCACCAAATTGCGCCCAGTAGAAACCGAGATGTCTTTTCTTTTCATTTTTTTTTTACGCACGCCGGTAATAAGTGACACTTCAAAAAGACAATGCGTACCGACTCACTAGCGCATTCCGAAAGACAAAACTTTTTCGAATAAAAAAGGTGACTTTAGTAAAAGGCCCAACATAAAAACATTGTTACTCTTTTTTCTTTAAACAAATTGCGCCAAATAAAAACAGAGATTACTTTTTTTTTTATCATGCTTGCATGCTTTTCACCCAAACGTGACTCGCCGGCGCTTTCATTAAAAAATATTGTGTTCCCAATAAAAATAGACCACATTACTGTTGTTTTACCCCGCATACAAATTAAAAACGAAAATATCTTTATTTAATAGTACATAACACATGTTGGTCATTGACTTTTGTAGATTTGGCGGCTCCTAAAAGAGCCATTTTTAGCGACCTGGACTCGTCCATTTCGACGAACCAGGGCGCGGTGCCTCCTAAAAGAGCCGTTTTTGTAAAACTGTAAAGCAATGTCGAACAATTGACCAGAGGTTTCATGGCGCTGGTGCAACCAGATCTTCTGTTCCAGGTTTGCAGAACTGGCGAATTTCGCGGTGCAGATACTGCTTCCGTTCTTGCGATAATCCTTGGCGGTTTACCTTAGCTGGAAGTACTGCGGGTGGTAGGGTGGCAGAGTGTTTCAGCAGCAGAAGAGATCGCACAGGAGAAGTGCTGTACTCTTTGAAGTAAATTTTGCCAGGTTCCTCTTTTGAAAATCTGAAATTATGGAACTTTTTTATACCGGGAAGCTTGACGAAGTACTGTCCTAAGAACGCTGACCAATCGTACACTGGGACAATAACTTTTCCATCGTGTGTCCCAACAGGTTGCGCCTTGTTTACTCCTGCAGTACTGGATGACTCAACCATCTCGGCAAATTCGTAAAGAAAAGAAATGTATGTAACTTTGTACGATCTCTTGATAATTCCAAAGGAGCGATCAGGGCCAAACTTCGTATGTCCAGCAATTAAAAACGAATAAGTGATTGACTCGTGAAGCTGATTAATTGCTCTCCATGCCAGATACCAGAGGAAACAGTTGTTTTTATTCTGGCCCGAGCAGTTGTCAGCATGAAGATGGACGCACGTTTCGCCAAGTCCATGCTCCTGAAAGTAATGATGAACATAGCTTATTGTGGTGTTTGCCCCTTTACCAACGTCACTTGCCTCGTCAATAAGGTAGTTAACCTGTTGAGGTACTGCTTCGCACATGACGCCAAAGATTCCGCATTTGCGTGGGGTTTTAAAGTAAATTGGTCCCGGCTGCATTGGGTTACTGGGAAGGTGAATTTGCTGAGCAAAGTCGAATGAATAGTGCATAACTGTATCGATCGAGCATGGGTCATGTTGCTCATCAAACTTGATTGTATCTGCTAATCTTTCCTGTTCCTGTTCTTTGATTCAGTACAAGTGTTCCTATAAAATTCCCTTTCTGTTTGAACACAATTTAAATGTTCCTGCTGAGCCAAGACGCACTGAGACTTTTCATTATCGGGAAAGTTTGCAGACCGCAGGAGTTTTGAAGTGTTCTGCTGGCAAGTTAAACAGAGGTCAGTCATGGGCTTGGCGATGGGAAGATCAGGATAAAACTGCTGCCATAGTTTTGTAAATGTAGTGTAGCCAACAGCCTGCTTGCCCGTTTCTTTGCAAACTGTTTCAAATGCACGCCATACATTCTTTTTTGTCTCTGAAGATGAAAGCAGGCGAATGTCATCGTTTTTAAATCCTGGGATTCTGCCGGGAAGTAAAACAGCGTTTTCTTTGGCGTAATTAGTTAGGAAGTTCTTTACGTCCTCGGTCACGGATTGGGACAGGGTGTTGTGTGGTAGTCTCTTGTAGTTTCCATGAACCCTCGGTGAAAGTCCGTTTTCCTCATAATGTTCTTTTAGTCGACGAAATCGTGAATAGCTTATTCCGTAAAGACTTAAGAACATATCCTTGCAGATTGGACGGTTAAGGTAAAGGAAACAGGATCATGAACTTCGTTTCCTTTTTCCCCCAATGATTTCACTATTCGTGCATGCCTGAATATTTGCCAGGATAACAAGATCGAGTTGTTCATGTGGCAGTTCCAGGCAATCGGTTAAGTTGGAAAGAACAGCTGCCTTCGAAAACTGTTCACAACACTGGCTGCCTTTCAAGCCACGAGAGCAACTGCATCCTTCTTGTAGAAACTTTGTCACTTTAGCTATGATTTCTTCGCTTTTGAGCACGTCAAGCAGTTCGCATTCAGCCATGATGAGAGTTTTCACTGTAAAGAATAGTTCCTGCGAGAGAGTAGTTATGACAACGCGTCCTACTGTCAAAGTGATTGATGTGATTGGCTGGTGTTGCGT
>OMLO01002243.1_pt1 | contig 15470 bp, 7 predicted proteins | sample 1674811 | NCBI WGS metagenome assembly OMLO01 (sample SAMN06265003, study PRJEB25207) | coral metagenome | isolation source: Coral host | place: Mexico:La Bocana,Puerto Morelos, Mexico | collected 2008-11-13 | reverse complement strand
AATGCTCGAATAATGCTCAATGCTTTTGCCTCACTAAAATGCTCAAAAAAATGCTAGCATAATGTACAAAAGCCTACCCTCCTGTTTAAAATGAAATGAATTCGATCTATTATGATGCTTTCAAGCATGATTAAAAACATATATATGAAAATGTTTTTTTTTGTTCCGCTTATATAAGCTCCTCCGATATAAGGCCCTCTGTATAAGATTATATTATAAGCGGCAGTTAATGGTACCTCCCAAGGTTTTGACTAACAAGAATGACTACTTACTTGTTTAGTCTGAGTAATGAAACAGACGTCTAACGGGTTCAATTTTTCCCGCGTTCCAACCGGCTCCAAAGTTTTAGAGATCCTTGTTCTCTTTCTGATTGGTTGCTGTAGAATTTTAGCGCGCAAGTAACAACCAATCACGGATCTTTGAAGAACTATACATATATATATATAGTACCAAAGGTCTTTCGAGCCGGGAAAAATTAAGCTCGCAATTTTATTTGTTTTAACTTGGAGCAGTTCTTCAGTGAGTCTTCATTGTACTTTTTACTCTCTGTCACTTTTTAAGGTTATGGTCACATGTCGCCTCACACATGGCAAGGCCAGCTCTTCTGTATTTTCTTCAGTCTCCTGGCCATACCAATCGCTGGCATCATGTTATTGAGCGTCGGGAATCATGTGAGCTTAGTTATCCGGGTTTTTATCCGCTTCATGGAGAAAACCTGCCTCAGTAGGGTGGTGTCGGGGAGCGCTGAAATGAAGAGCACCATCGTCACTTTCGTGTTAATGATTCTCATGATTATTTTCGGCGCCATTCTGACGTCACACACCGACGGCTGGTCATTCATTGAAGGAGTTTACTTCACTTTTATCAGTGTTTCCACTATAGGATTTGGCGATTACGTCGTTAATGACGGCGAGTTACAGTCCACCGATCACGGCAAGACGTTAGCTGTGAATTTTACCATCGTGTTGATCACCCTGGGACTGTGTGTCGTGTCCAGTGTCCTCTGCTCGGTCAGCGCCGTCATCGAAGAGAGACAGAGACGCATGCGTATTGAACTACCAGGGTCAGCAACTAATGCTTTGAATGCGGCTAACGTAGCCTTGAATACAGTTACTAGTAACCTGCCATTGAGACTGTCGACCAAGGCCAAAGTTAAACAGGCTAGTGAAAACAAAGAAAATGGAGAGGGAGAAAAGATAAGTGTTGGTTAGCAGCCGAGCTCAGTCGTGACAGCCTCCATTCCCCTCTGTACAAATGCAATGAAAAAGAATCTAATGGCGAACCCAGCCTTCAGGTAGTTACGTGGTGTCTCAGGACATATATTGGTGTGAGACCATACATGGTAAATGTTTACATAAAAGAACGAATCAACGTTTAAATCACTATATGCGCAGGGGGGGTGGGGGGGCTACCGGTAACACCACGTATCTAGGAGCCTTCAGTTGTCGGCCGCTGGTCATGAGGAATACTGGCTCTCGGTGTGAGATTGAGTAGTTGCAGAACTGACCACGAACCTATAGTCATAATTAATTACAAGAAAGATTTTCAGGAAAGCCCAGTACTTTACTGAAACCTGACAGTATTTTTGCCTTTTTCTTCGGTACAGCTTTCCAGGGTTTTCTCCCAGACCTTCACGGTCATTTGATCATTCACCCGAAAACGATTGACCGAACTCGTTTTAACAGGCTCAATTATATAACAAACCGGGAAGGTGTAAGACTTAAGGAAGCTCGAAACAGTTTCAAGCACTTTCCACTGTGCGTTGGTTGATGCCAAACTAATGGTATCAAAAATCTGTCCAACCACATAAGGCCTCATATAAGTATAATACGATGCAATTTTTTTGCGAAGTTCAGAGCAACCTCAAAGGTTTGAAACTTTTTATGCCTTTTTTGATAAAGAAAGCTTCCCTGACCTTATCGTGGCTTTAAAAGATGTTTTAGATGGGAATTAGTGGCATGCCTTTAGCAGTGTGGAGAAAGGGGAGAAAATGTTCTGCGGTTGTTTACGTATTTCGGGTATTACGCAAGTCAAAAGACTATCATAGTCTGTGCAAATATACTACAAAAACACGTCTTTTAATGAAAATTTCTCATTGCACCAGGAGATGGCTGTTTGGCAAGCCGAAGTATAGTAAATTTCAATAAAACCATCCTTCTTTGTATCGATCTCTGCTTATTTACTGTTCATTTTCTCTGATAAGCCGATTAGCTGATCTCTATTTATCCAACGTAAGCGAACTGGATCATCGCCCCCCTCCCCGGGGGGACTCCCATATCAAAAAATGGACGGGGGGTGACTCGTCAGAAATTTCCAAAAAGAACCCATAGGATATATCAAGATCCTGTTTTCTGGGGGGGGGGGGGGGGGGGGGGGCTTTGTTTTTTTTTTCACCCCTAAGAGATACCAATTCTAAAACAACGCATTTTCTCCTGTCATATTTTTTTCGGATCAATGCCCTGCAAGTTACTACAAAAGCTCTATCTTGCTGTGGACCTTTGAGACTAAACACCCTAAGGGACACGAATACCGTACAACGAACAGCCCCACCCTTTTTATAAGGGAGTCCCCCCGGACATCGTCCGCGGTTGCATGCTTAATTATTTTATAAAAAATGTATGGATAACTGTATTGAGAATTTACATGTGACATTGGGCCTTAAGGATGCGCAGTCTTCCACCTGAATTGTCTGCTGGCCAGGTTTGGCTTTGTTTTGGCTTTGGGTTTGCCTTGATCACTAAGATAAGAGAAACGAGTTAAGCGCTTATATCCCGCATGTTTTAGTATACTGATAACAAAGAAAAGGCAGATTAAGCTACTTAGAAACTCTCTCCTCCGCCGAGCCGCAAAGAATTCTTTTTTGGGGGGTAGCTACGTGGTGTCTCAGGACATATATTGGTTTGAAACCATATATGGTAAATGTTTACATAAAAGAACGAATCAACGATCAAATCACTATATGCGCAGGGGGGGTCACCAGTAACACCACGTATCTAGGTTTGGGGGTGGAGAGAGTCTGCTGAGCGATAGGAGTGCAGGCACAGGTTACGTTGCGCATGCACTCGCCACATTACGAACGTTTCGAAACTCTGCGAAGGAGAGAGACAGAGAAAGCTGAAAAAGACGTCTGGAACGGAATCCAAGTTATGATTTTAAGGAATGAATAAATGGTTTTCTTAATTTCCCCTCGTGCATTTCAGTAACAATAACCCCAACAAGGAGGGCAAATGAAAACTGTCGAGTACCAGAACACGTTTCATGCACCACAATACTATAATGTCACTACGAGTACTGTACTCGCGTTGCTACGTTTCAGTTTTTTGATTAAAATCTTTTATAGATATTTGCTAAATTCATTTTTTTAAAGGTTGTTTAATTAAATAGCTGCCAAAAATAGGTAAAATAGGTATTTCTAAAAGTATCATTATTTCTTTTAACATTCCTAGTATAACCAAACATTTCCATTTAGATCCGTCTGCAGAAGTTAGTTTAATATTGGTATCTTTCCAAAAAATAACATTGCCTGTGTTCATTCCAAACTGGGAATATATATATATCAAGAAATATGGGATCTTAGCGAAATGAAATGAGTTTTTCTACAATGCAACATTCACTTTAACTTTGCATTATAAAACAGTTCAAAACACCACAAGAATATTGAAACTAAGATGACTCTATTTGCAGTGTATTTGTTGAATGGTCGACTGATTGCATTGTTCGTAAAAAAATCGTAAAACAAATAAACTATGCGATCCCTCGACTTGAAGAAAATTTGACTACCTTCCTTATATTCTCCTTACTCTTGTTTAAAATAGTTTTTTCAATCGTACATCCTATAAATTGCTTTCACTTCACACCGAAGACAATGGTGTTAAGCTGCTATCCAATATCGCATAATTATCCCTGACTTAGATCCCTCCACGTCTATTGAAATTACAGCAGCACACAATTTTGTGTGAAAAGCCCCAGTTCTTGACTACTTTTGTAACGAACTTTACAAAGCTATCTTTGGCGTTTTCAACATTAGAAGATTCAATACAACTTACATTAACGGTCCCGCCTTCATAATCTATGTGGTTTCGTGAGAGACGTTTCAAAAACCAATATATCGATTAAGTTTATAAGACAATGTTGGAAATTTAATCGTGTCGAGATAACCCGTTATATGCGCGCGTTTTTCGCGTCAGAAAGAAAAAAAAGGACCTCGCACTTGTTATATTGTTATTCTTTAACTTGTTGCTAATTCAAAGGAATAGAACATAAAGGCACATTGGATTGTCAGCAAGAATTTGCCGTAAGCATTGATTCTCTAGTACAAAAGTTTAAAAGTTTGTCATTGGCAGAGGGAAGTCGTGCATAAACGAATCCATTCAAAGCGGAACTTGGTTTTGCATAGATAATTGCATTTCAAAGATCCAGCGATATTTAACAGGCGTTTGGGCTGTACTTATACAGAACAGTATATGCATCGACGAGAACAGGAGCAGATTTCCAGGATTTGCCTAACCTAACGATCGAAGTCAAAGATTATTGGAGATCACTGGGTGTTTGCAAACACTTCGACGCATTCTCTAGCTATCCATTTCAAAAACCGGCAGATGTGGTCATCACAAGGCAAAAAAACATCTCTTTGACAAAACTGAGGTAGGACCTTACTTTTTTCTATCATTCTCCTACAACTGAAAAGCAGTTTATTCTAGCTTAGAGTTTGGTGTTTTAATGAAGGAGCGTGTGTTAACGAGTTGACAGTCTATAAGGACTCACAATATGTACCGATTAACTAAATTTGCCTGCGGTTAACAACCGCAGTTGCATGCACGCATGAAACAACAGATGGTCCGGCAATGGAAACAGCACGAAATAACCGAGGCATTTTGCTCGGTGTAAACTAAACTCGTCATTATATTTCAAGACGATCAGAACTTCCACACAGAAATCAAAATCTACGGGAATCACTCAATCCGCTCACACAACCGTGACTGAAACGGCATTGTGACTTACTTAGGTCGAACATAGCAGAGGTACTACACCATCTGAAACTGATTATATCCACAACAAAGGAATAGCAAGGACTGCAGAAACCACAACGCATAAACTGTACAAAATACAGAAACTTTAAGAACTACACCGCATAAACTATACAAACAACAGGGACCTCGTGTATTATAAAGAATCCGCAGCAGCGAATCCACTCTCAGTTTCTATATGCAAAGCCACTTAATAAACTTCTTTTGTGCGTTCCACATTCCCACGGACTGTTTAAAGACTTTATTCATATTCTTCTTTATTCATATTGTTCTTTTTTCAAAGCAAATTTGTGTTGTTTCCAACTTCGTTGACAATTAACTTTTAGTTTGTTTAACTAAACGTAACGGAGGCTCTGGGGACGACATTGTTAATTACTATAAATTCTAAAAATTTTTTTTTACTTTGTGTACCGATTACGTTATCTTTGTTTCCTATATGTTATATTCTACCTCTTTAACGAAGGAAATAAGAAGTGATATTGCATGAAGATGCGTGCGATATCTAGAATGCTGGCGAGCCAAGGTTTATGGATGTGTGCACTCCGTTACTTCGACAACTTGGATGCAAACACGGTTCATAATACTAACAAGTGGCGATAGAATTGTTATAAAATTGCTCAGTGATGTATTCAGACTATTACACAAAGCTTCTGAAGATTCCTTAATCGTTTCACCTTGTTTTATTGCATTCTATTCTTCAGCAAAAAATAAACTGCTCGAATAATTCATTTACACATAAATCATACTTATGACAGGTACGTAACAACAATTTCCAAATTGCATTCCTTTAGGTTTTTGTTTTAACCCTAACTATTTTCCTCAGTCCTTTATCACATTTTTAAAAGGTGTTTTTTTACCCTCCAAAAAATCGGCAATTTCGTCGCCTTTTGATCAGCTAGAATTCTCTACTTATATCTTTTATTTCCTTTCACCGTCATTTTGGGATACGTGTCAGTTGTATTCGACCTAATTGACGTCAATTACCCAACAAAGTGTAACTCTGTTAGACTGGCTGGTGTAAGCTGTTCGCCAGTCTAATAACACCAAAGGGATCGAAAAATACTTTTTTTATGGCTATTTCTTAGTCTGTGTCACACAGTCTATACCAGATAAGTTGCATCGCGGACTAGCTATGTTAGTCTGATAACTGAACCTTAAAGGGCAAGCTTCTGGTTTGTTTTGATTGGAGTTGTTAGTTTAAGATTGATAAGGAGGTCACTGATATAATCATCTGAGGCAAAACGCAATCAGACCGAGTCCAAGCGATCTTTGCATTTAAATAAGCTGACAGAATTTTCTAGTGCCGCTTTCTTCAAGGGTTAGACCGAATGACGCTGCAATTACATTATTCTTTAAGCTGTTCAAAGTGCCATCGCATCGCCTGAAGAATCAGCAGAACTTACCTCAGTTGCACTGACGGAACATTTTATCCTTAGTCAACGCGCGCAAATAGAATTTGACAAGGAAAAATTTGCAAGGAAAACTTCTTAACTGGTACCAAAATCATTTTTTCAAACATCACATGACTAAACATATTCATTAAGTTCGTCGGCAACGTTTCGTAAACTCTTCGGGTTCTCCGGCGTATTTACGGTCAGTTCCGCTAAGTTCTGTTCTTACGTCACGACGGGTCTAATAATTTCCTGTTTGGCCCTCCCACTCAGTCGTCAAGTACCGTTATTAACCGACCCTTACGGCTCTCATATGTCAAAGTCATTTGTTACAAAGCCCAGTTTATGCACTTCGCCCATTTTTACGTAATATAAACAAAGTTTAAAATTTCCCTTTATGACGCACTCTCCCACGCCACTTTTTAAGTATAGAGTCAGTATATAGAGTTAACCTGGTTGTGTTTCAGAAAACTCTGTAGTATTTCATTTGAAACGCTTTCAGTTAGGTATAAACCCACTGTATACACTCGCAAAAACGGCAGGTTTAAGGTCTGAACAACAAATTTATATATATTTTTGCTAGGTAAATTTTATGTTGTGCAATTTTTTTTCCACGTCCATTCAATTTCATGGAATTTGTATTTCGAGCCTAGAGTATTGGATTTCGTATTTTACATCAATTATTCGTCACTTTCCATAGTACTGAATACCGTTTTGAAGAGCCGACAAATTAAGACTTGTCATTACGTCGGCTTCAGCGATGAAACAGCAATTACGGATAGTTGGGCTTATTATCGCAATTATTCCACTACTGAGGCTTCAATATAACTCTGCGCATTGTGCAGTAGCCTTCATTAGCTTCTGAGCTGCCATGTAACTTGTTTCATTAGCTTACAATGCAAACGCTTTGTGGCTGGTCGTGCATTCTTCCTACACAAGGAGACTGCAAATCACCTGATTAAACGAGAAGCCGGTGTTTTCAAATTCCTCCGGTTTGAAGAGCGTTTCCGAAAAGCTCTGTGTTCTCGACGGATTAGTGTGGATAGTAGGGCTAACCACTGAAGTACAACTGCAGCCAGTTTTTCTCGTCTGCACAGGAGTCTAAGCAAGCCCCAGCGGGGGCGTTTGGCATGTGGTCTGATCTAAGATCGAGTGTGTTTTCTTTTTTCCCTTAATTGCTCTGCTGAAAACACGCAATGACAAATTAGACTTAAAACAGCAGTAATCCAATCAGGTTAGAACAACCAACTGCATTTAGACCACGAGGCCTGAAAGAGACAAAACATTGCGCTACTAGCAGCGAGTCGAGTCAGAATCCCTCATCTTGCGAAATATTCCAATGACTGCATTGCAAAAAGTTCCGCTCTGCGGTTTTTTGAGGAGTGGCTTTGACCTCACAACTTCTACGTCGCTTGAACCGCTCGAGGTGACTCTTAAAACACATAAGAAGCGCATTACAAGTTCTTAGCGTTTCTCGAGTGAGGGGATAGGTTTCTTGCATGTTGGACAAGTATTTTTTTTAAGTTCAAAACTTTAAAAAGGTAAGAGAAATTAGCGTTTGCGTTAAACAGTCGACGTCAAATGTAGAATATATCTGAGATGGAAACTTTGTTGCTACCTACTCAGAGATGTCCGATCGACTTCTCAAATGAATCTCGCCTTCAAGGTCAATCACCTTTGCTTGTTCGATATTTGGACTTTCTATAACGATATAATTTATCTTGATCAAATATGATAATGCTTGCTCGGGTATCACCAGACTTCTTTCACTGCGCTATTATCTAAAAGTGCTGTCATTTTTTTTTTATTTCCAGGGAAAAGGACCTAAAGTAGCAATTGTTCAACCTATGGCTGAAGCGGAGCCCAATTCTATTAGCCCCTCTATGGCTGCCGAGCCCGTCCCAAAATGGGGCCCTGCATTGCAAACATGGCAATGGGCCTGGGAGATGCACTGGATTGGTTTTGGTCTGCTTTTCACCCTTCTCGGTCTGTACTCTCTGATAACTATGATAGAGGTTATCATTATTAAACGACGCACACAACGGGGAAATTTAGCGCTGGTTATAGCAAGCCTTTTGTTCATCTTTGGTTTGACGAGAGGCTTCTTTCTCTTCATAAATCCCTACGAGTCTGAACAATGCAACTTATTTCCCGTGTGCCCGGTGATATTGACTCGGATACTGTTCGGTATCGCTCTGCCGTGCATCACAGCGTCTTTTTCACTGGTTCACCTGGCGTTCCTTCAAGTGATGAAACTCAAGCTTTATCCGGAGAAACTTCAAAGCGGCAGGTTCTTGTCAGCAGTTATCGTTTTCCATTTTAGTCTAACGTTCTTTGCAGAACTCATGGTGTCGCTGTTCGCCAGCTGGAAAGCTCTCACCATCATCTGCCAGTCTTTTTACATCGTGCTCAACTTAATTCTTTCTGTAAGTTTCTTATACAGTGGAACGAAGATTGTCAGATATGTTCAAAAAAACAACACCCACATTTCCCGCCTGGGTCAAGCAAGCCAGCGTGGCAGGACCACCAGAACTCGTCCTTATCGACCGAACGTGTCTAAACTTGTCAAGATAACCTACATCACGGTTTTGCTGGGAATTACTAGCTGCGCGCTACAGCTGTATTCGATTATTCACGTGTATAACATGTACAGGGACGAAGGAGCGAAGACCCCGGAACCTTGGCCTTGGTTGACGTTCCAATCGATACATCGCGCTATAGAAATCGCTGCTGGCTGTACATTGGCTTACGTGGCTCCGCGACAATTCAGCCGTGGGCTGTTTAGGCGTCGTTTTACCAGTGTTCTAAAACCGCGGGAAAAGTTGGAGAAAGTAAGTTCCTCCAATGGTCGACAGAGCAGTGTAAAGTACTTGACAGGAGAACAACATAGCGCTGCATGATAACATGATCGACTATCAGTGTTGACTTGACAATCAATTGAAAAAATTAAAACAAAGAGAATGGGAAAAGGGCTGAAAGCCGTTCAGACATTCTCTTGGAAGAACGTAGACCGAAGTTTTACGAGTTGTAGTCAAGGAAAGTGAAGTCTTCATTGTCGCGACCTTGTCGTATCATTATTAAAGAGGCTACGTTACTGTCACCTGCCTTCTCTAGGGACGATCGCCGGAAAACGCGGGCGCGTGATCAGGGACGTGCGGTATACTGGTGAGCTCTCGTTTTTCTCTACCAGACCCCGCTCGTCGCCCGCCCACTTTTCGATCGTCCTTATTGACCGAGAGCCTGTTGCAGGCTATCTCGGCTACCAATTAAAATTAACAGGATGACAAGAAACCCTTTATCAGTTGAACAAAATAAAGGAAGAGACCGTAGCGTTAGAATGAACTATAGTTTATAAGAGAAGCTATTAGCAGAATTAACAAATAGAACAGTAGTTATTTCTTCTTTAATTATTAACACTGTACAAAATATTACTATTTTTAGGGTTACGCAAATTCAGAATAAAACATTGACTTTTAACAATAAACTTTTGTCCAGTCAGCTTCTAATTAATGCCAGTGAGATCATCTTTTTTCTTTTTAACAACAGAAACGAGGCGATAAGAGCAAATAAGTAGTGTTCTTGGTACGTTTTTGTTTTGAAAAAAAAATTTCTTCATTCTTTCCATTGGCTACCAAGTTACATTGCGTTCCATTCATGTACGAAACAACTGTAAGTCACGCAGTTTGAGTCACGCCATTCGATTATTAGTAGCTCGCAGTTGTTTGGTTAAAGGGCAGTAGTTTGGTTGTCTTTGCTTCGTGACCCAATAACAGACTAGAGATAGTTGTCTAGACAACTTGCCACTATGTCAAAGGCTTAACGCAGTTCGTCGCGCAAACTTAGTCACACAATTCTAACACTTTTCGTCACTTCTGTAATACCGTTTCTGTTGAAGTTACGCTAACGACAATAACACGAGCAAACTTAGGGTAACGCGGAAATTCAGAATAAAACATTGACTTTTAACAATAAACATTTGGCCAGTCAGCTTCTAATTAATGCCAGTGAGATCATCTTTTTTCTTTTTACCAACAGAAACGGAGGCGATAAGAGCAAATAAGTAGTGTTCTTGGTACGTTTTTGTTTTGAAAAAAAAAATTCTTCATTCTTTCCATTCATGTACGAAACAACTGCAAGTCACTGATGCAGTTTGAGTCACGCCATTCGATTATTAGTAGCCCGCAGTTGTTTGGTTAAAGGGCAGTAGTTTGGTTGTCTTTGTTTCGTGACCCAATAACAGACTAGAGATAGTTGTCTAAACAACTTGCCACTATGTCAAAGGCTTAACGCAGTTCGTCACGCAAACTTAGTCACACAGTTCTAACACTTTTCGTCACTTCTGTAATACCCGTTTCTGTTGAAGTCACGCTAACGGCAATAACACGAGCGGCACTTCATTTAGAGAGTTTATTTTTTCCTTTTTCCTTCCTTAAGACCGGTACAACTGTTCCGCCAGTAACGAAGGATAATCGGCCTCTAGGAAATCCTCCGCATCATCTGGTCGCCACCATAGCGAGTCCTCAGCCATCCAGATCTCCTCGTCATCAACTATGTTGTGAACGAGCTCTTCACCTTCGTCATCATCATCATCAAACTCATCACCAAATTCTTCAAACGCTTCATCGTCGTCATCTTCTTCTTCGCGATAGAAGGCGCCTATAAACAGATCAAGGATTAGCCTGAGTGGCTGGGGGTTCTTGACGCACAATGGTAAAACGATAGCAGTATAGCCTTGCAGTTCGGTTTCTTGGCTTTTCTTCTCTATCAATATCGACCGCCATTGCGCGAGAAGAACTGTCAATTGCGTAGCCTCTTCCAGGTTTTGGGACGCAGTGTGAAAAAATGGCACACGAAAAAATAGGGGAGAAGCGGTGTACGGGAAGGCGAGCTAAGCCCTTTATTTTGCTCCACCGTTTTTTCGCGCTGCGCTCCAACTAACTGGAAGAGGCCGCCCACTACCCAGAGACTACTTTTTACTTTCAGTCCCTCTTACAATGGTTTTCAATTAAGTATCGTAAATCAAATCCAAAACGTTTAAACGAGGCAATCATAGTGAACGTAATCACAAAATAGGCAAGAACGCAAAATGAACACATATAACGAGCGCTATGCAAGCGCCGAAAAATAGCACAGTTACGATTGGTTAAATGAATGGTGCGCGTTTTGCCTCAACCATCTTACACTAAAAACGCTACTGACCTGCGCTCAGTGGGCCCAGTAATCTTAGAGCGAGCTGATTAAGCTTTTGCACTAGTGTGCAACGATCAAGTCGTCGAGCCCCGTTCAAGCCTCAGATCGTTGGCTTAAGACCGTGAAACAAACGAGGTGAGTGAAGTAGGATAAAAGGTTTAAATGACATACATACCTGAGCCATAAGACGGAACAGCATCGCATCTCGCGCTAATGGAGAAATCCTGACGAAACACGTGACACCGACACGACGTCAGCTGCAGTGGAGATATCGCTTCCTCGTCGATGGATGTACCTGAAGGGTTCATTGAGAATGGTTCGACTAAGTGAAGGATATTACCTTATTATCTTTTAAAGCCTTGGCAAATATCTTTCATTATTCACCGACGCCGAGGTCTGCGAGTACTTTAGTAAAAAACAGTTCGAAGAATCGTAGATTTCGCCGCCACAGTGAATCATCAACGCGGACACTGTCTTTTGGCCCTCACAAACGCTTGGCAATTTGGTTATTTCTTGCCTAATGTTGGTGCTCAATTGAGGCCGGATTACCTAGCTCTATAAGGATAGGGATATACAACGGAGCACACTTCTTGCGTTTTCCAAACTGAAAAGATGTTCTTATCTTAAACATTCATTCAATCGAAATCGCACTTTTCATCGCTGATTTTCCCTCAGAATATACTGATGAGAATATTTGACCTAAAATCAGACAGGTGGTTGTAAAAAAATCAGCTATGCTGGGACGCATGCGCGAGTTTCTTTGTTTTTATGTCCAACTGTACAACTTGCGTACCAACAGGACGACTTTGCACAATACGTTTAAGTAATGCAAAGGACCCATTACCAAACGCTTCCACCTGAAAGGTGCCTTCACATAATCTTCTCTATATATTTATTTTGAAAACAAAACAAAACAAAAAAGTATTTTCTCCTGCAACTACATTTGCAAACTGAAAACACGGAATCGCAGTCGTTCCAGTCTGTCCTACGTCTGCGCTCCAGTTCCTACCTCCAACAGTAAAGGTGAGAGTGGGTCGATCCTCTGATGTACAATACAGAGCCAGTAGTTCAACAGACGCATTGGTGACGTTGGCACAACCGCTGACGTCTAAGATTGCCAGCTGAAAGCAATGCTGTAACAGACTCCCAATTGCTGTGAAAATACGGACAGAAAAATACGTCCTTAACTTCTTGTCAACTTCTACGAGGTGAAGATAGATGACATCGAAGGCCCGATCAACTATCACGTCTTATAATCCATCATATATTTTCGCTCGCGCGCGATTGGTCTCTACGCATCACGTGACTGAATATTCCCAACTAAAACCTAGGAATACCCAAGTGATATTCCTCACTTTCCAGACCCGCGCGTGTTGCGAGAAACATTTAAACGCGCAAAAATATGCTGGTAATCGTCGATACTTTGTCTTTTTAACACTTACATTGACGATTAATCAATGCAAGTTTATCTCTATTCACTTTTAAATGGCAAGGAAAGTCACCGTAAGTAATTCAATTGAGTGTTTTCAAGTTGTGAGAGTTGCAATGGCGCGTAATCATCTGTTTCTCTCGTGCGGATCCAGGAATTTTGAAACTTTGACCCCGAAAACACTACAGAAACGTTTTTGGGCTTTTTGGCCTTAAGGCTCTCAGTTTTATTTAGTATTGTCAGGAATTTAATGGCCAAGTAACGTTTCTAAGTGCTAATCCGAAACTTCTGAAAAACGAGGAAAGGTCGCCATTCTACAGATGACATCCAACCACTGCACACTATTCGCCGACTCTTTACGATAGCTCAGCCAATTAGATAACAGTATTTGCATTAGTGCCGAACAAGCACGACCCGTTGAGGTGATGATGGCAGGAGGCGAAACATTGGGGGTGTGTTTCTGAGGTTGTTGAAATCACGTTCAGCTGAAGTCAGTAATTTTTTTTTAGTAGTTCTATACTCAGGAATTGTTAAGAATAAAAAAGTAAGGAATCTCTCACATTTATCTGTGAGTCCTGTGCACGCTCTAGCCACAAACCGCTCCAGGGTTCCATTTGCTGACAGATGAACCACGCTCTCGTCTGTTATCTGCATAACAAAACGATATATATGCAAATATACTAGCAGAGATGAAAATAGTGAGTAAAGGGAGTGTAAAGTAGGAGTTACAGTCCCAATAATTACACATGTTTATTTAGTTATCTGTTCAGTTCGTTTGCTCGTTTGTTGTGCAAAAGAACAATAAATAATTAAAGGCAAATAAATAGTCTAATTATTTAATTACAAGTTATTATTTTTTATTAAATTGGGCCGGGTTAATCAAAGCCCAATTGAACTAACCCAGAATTACCAAAAAGTTTGATTACTGTTTCGTAACTTTTCGGTGAGATTTTCTGTTAACATTGTTTGCTCTTCAGTTTTGAGTTTGAATAATCTCAAACTACACAAAACATAAGTAGCGAAAACATTTTTATACAAGAAAAACGAATACTTCGATTAACATCAGACTTGGTTTACCATTAATCGGCTTTCAGGCAACCCGGCCCACTTAAACAAAAGCTGAACAACAGTGTTATACAAAACACTTGTTGAGAAAAAACCGATCAATTCAAGGGATCTATTGCCACAGAAACCCAGTTATATCAAATATTGTCTAAAGTTGTAAATAGATCTTTCACTTTTAATGCTGCAAATAGTTCCTTAATCTTAGATACGTTAATAAATTATAGTTGTTTGTTGTTTTGTTTGTTTGTTTGTTTGTTTATTTATCATTGGGAAGAAAGATAAAATTCTCTACGAGCCACATTGGGCTTTCACAGTACCCAGTACCCCAACTGAGTTTCGTCACAGTCTACCAACCTTATCTGAGTAGCTGATGACAAGTGGAGTCAGTTGAAAACAAGAAGACAAGGAACTGTCATATCGGGATTTCACAGTAACCGTATCAAGTTTTGTCACAGGGTACCCACCTTCTCTAAGTAGCTAACAACAAGTGAAGAGAGTTGATAACAAGAGACAAGACACTGTATCCCTGCATCTGTTATTTCTCCTTGACATGAATCCAGGTTAAGAGAACTGCAAAGAAAAGTTGAAAACCCCTCAGTTGAGCTTGTAAATTTAGCCTCGATTTTTTCCTGTTTGGAGGATTGCATAGGATTACGGCCTTGGATTCTCGATTAATTACATAGATTGAATCTATCGAAGAAGAGAATAACAGCCTGTCGGGGTAAGGGGGGGGGGTGGGTGGGAGGGAAACCCCACGAGAGGAAAGTTAGGTTGGAAGGGATACTTCGTATGAAAAATGTAAGACGCCTGCAATACTATAGCGTCGCAAACTGTTTTAAGACAACGATATGAACAAGGTGCTACAATCCAAGATTTGCAACGCCATACCGAAGATAAGTGATTTGAATAAAGCAGCTTCAACTGTACTTCTCATCAGCAAGAAAGAGAAAACCTACCTTAGATGAATACAACCTCTTCCAATGGTATATAATAACTCGTCATTCACAACAGAATTATTTGATAAATCCAGCTTCCTCTGAAAGGATCATAACAAGAAAGACATTCAATAAATCGACAGTTTGCAACCAAGGCCCTCACTGACATAGACGTTGTGGTCATATTGGCCGGACGTCGAGTACAAAAGAAATTTGCGCCTTTCTTGCCCTGAAAAAAAGACTATGGTAAAACTCAAACAAATGCATACAGCGCCATCCCAATAAGCCAATGAATATGTTTCCGAAGCAAACCGTAAGAAGCCGGTGGCAAGCGGGTTGTGACTAGAATGGATACCTTAAAGTGCTACTATGACCAAAATTTTTGTTTTTCTTTTCGACTTTTTCTAAAGTCAATTTGGTCAATAAGTCTATA
>OMLO01002242.1_pt1 | contig 15477 bp, 9 predicted proteins | sample 1674811 | NCBI WGS metagenome assembly OMLO01 (sample SAMN06265003, study PRJEB25207) | coral metagenome | isolation source: Coral host | place: Mexico:La Bocana,Puerto Morelos, Mexico | collected 2008-11-13 | reverse complement strand
AGGTTTGAATGGCAGGTTGAGCTAACCCATTCCGTATTGTCTACACTAGCTTTACAAGTTATACATACATCAATTAGTTTTTTTCGCACTTGGTCAGTCGTAGCTTTAATAAGAATAAAATGCAAATTAGATGTGTACAACGTTGCGGTAGCCAAACAGTTTTAGAACGCACCTTCATAAAAGTAATAAACAAATGTTAATAATTCTAATAAAAAAAGGTTAGCGCACTAGCAGCCACTGAACGGCGCAATTTTCGTAACATAGACGCCTTCTTTCCTTATTATTCGCTCTAAATTTGGAATGAACTAAAATGTAGAGCTGCTTCACAGTAGCTGAATATTTTGAATGTGCGATTTAATTTGTTGCTTGAATTTACACAGAGAGCGGCTATCGTGCGATCTGATTGGATAAAATTATTAAAATGACAAATAAAACCATCAATCGAGCATTAATACGGATAGTGCACTGTTTTCTTTCAATACTACCTCACTTCAGTAGTTGCGATGTGAAAACTCGACCAGTTCCCTCCTGAGAAGAAGAAGAAGAAAAATAAAATGCATTCTGTAGGGAAACAGCTGACAGAGATGTCAAAGGAGTTCGAATCAAGAAGCAAAACGAAAGTTGTCCTAGAAACAGGGCTCTACACGCTCGTTCTACTATTATTGCTTGTTGGAAACTTTTTAACTCTTTTTATCATATCGTTCAATCTCCAGATGCGAACAGTGCCGAAAATGCTCGTTGCCTCGCTTGCTGTGACAGACTTCTTGTTGGGATTACTCTCGGTGTCTCCTCTTGGCGTCAGCACGTTAGCCGCATCCAAGTGGCCTTTCGACGATACAACCTGCCAATACCAAGGATATATGGCAGTAACTCTGGCACTTGCGTCGACTCAGCTTTTAGCCTTGATGGCGGTGAACCGGTATTTTCGTATCGTGAGTCCGGCGAAGTACCGACGCTACTTCACTTGGAAGAAAACTACCATTATGATTCTGGTCGTGTGGTTCTATTGCATTTGGGCTCCCTTGCCTTACCTCCTCAGCGGACACAAGATGGTATTTCACCCTTCCAAGTTTTTCTGCTATCTTCAGATCGACGGCGGTCCTTTCACGGCCTTCATGGTGACTGTCTACATTGGATTGCCAACTTGCATTATCTTTTACTGCTACCTAAGAATATTCCGCACCGTCCGAAGCCACAACACTAATTTTCAGACCTCTGACTTTGCAAGCCACGCGGTAAACGTGGAGGAGATTAAAATAACACGTACTTTGTTTGTCATTGTTGTCTTTTTCAATCTGTGTTGGATTCCCGTTTTATTGATTGATTTTGTGGACACAATCCGAGGGACTTGGACCTTCCCTAGGGAGGTTTACGTGACTTACAGCTTTTTGGCCACCATAAGCAGTGCGTTGAATCCTATAATATACGGTGTACTGAACAAGAACTTTCAAAAGGAATATCGAAAGGTCCTTTGCTGTCACTATTGCCGCCCTAGATCATTTGTGGAGCCAACTGGCAAAGGACTGAGTGCCATAGAAACAGCTCTTTAGCGCACGAAAAAAAAAATCATTTCATCAAACACCTATATGTGTTATCGGCTCTACACGCTCTGTTCTTAAAAGAGGAATTTTGAATACAGGCCCCAAAAAATAACAAGAAGTTCAATCAATTTTCTAAAATGGAGCCAGTTTTCACACTACGTAACATGTTTCGGAAAATTGAACGAATTTACTTTGCTCTGATTGTTAGGAACGACACAACTAGCCGTTTGTGATATAAAACATATACCAATGCCTTGTGTCAACATTTTAAGTTTTTTTTTTAATTAATCAGTAGTAAAGTTTGAATAAGATGATCAGCTTCTAGCAATAACATGTGTGTAATTACTAAATTATTTATGTTAGTTCCGATTGTCCCTGGAGATCTATCAAATAAGCAACGTATAAATTGAAAATAGGTATATTACAAGTCCTAAGAAACCATAAATTGGTAGAGTTTTGTTTCTTGAAAATACAGATTCTGTAGTTTTAGGATGATTTGTAATCGATAGTAGACACAAACACCCGTCCATTTACAGTAGAACATGCCGTATGCTTTATGGACGAGGCCGATGCTTGTTGAACGAGATCCGAAGCCTTGTAACAAAGTTGTTACATGCCGCTGTTAAATTAAACATTGAGAATCAGCCTTCCATCAAGAACCAAATTCAGATTCATGACAATTGACATCTCTGCTTCCCAAAGTCCTTACAAACTTAATTACTTTATTGAAAAGAAAGGCGCCAGAAATTAATTGTCCACTGAGATGAATGCGTCAACATGAGAAAGCAATAATAACGTTGATGTTGATCGGAAAGTATTTTGTAAGACGCTTTTCTTCCTTTAGTCAGAAACTGAACACAATTGAGTCGAAATTGTATTTCTAAATTAAGATTCTAAGCATACAGGCATACACAAACCCATCATTATCAAGTGAGTTCAAAGATTATAATTATAATCAACCGGTCGAAATTGTTTTTATTGCCAGGGCATATTGGGCTAAGTGAGGTTCCTGCAGCTTCGATTTCAATAATGAAGTCGTGTAATATATTTATTATTAACCAAGCTCGCTCGGCATTGTACTGCGAAATTATGAGTCCCTTTTTTTTCTCCTTTTTTTTTTTTTTTTTTTTTGAGAGGGGGGGCTGAGGAAGGGCTCATTACTGCTGGACATTAAAATCTTTAATAAGTAATAAATTCATGTAGCATATGGGAGTTAACAAATGTAGCATATCCCACACACATATCACACGGGTCAAAGTTTATATTATGATAAAAAAGCTTTCACTTTAAACCAAAAAATGAACTTAATTTAATTTTTTTGATATAGTTTACGAAGTAGTTGAAGCCACTCCTTTGTCCATGAAAGGAAATTTAAAACACATTACATTATATGGCTTATGTTTTCAGCCTATATAACCCATGCTCTAATTGGCTAATTCTTGGACAATATTCTCCTGAAATGCCCATGGGCTGATAACAGGCCTGTTAAAGCAGAAAGCCAGATAATAAACAACTTATTAACCTTAACTTATTAACATAAGCTACAAAAAGCTTTACTCAACAGAGTCATTTACCTGAGCTAGAACTTATAGTTCGATGCAGGAGTTGATGCATGCGAGGTCCTAATGAACCAATCAGATGAGAGGGAACACCCCGAGCTTCAAGAAGAGCTGCAATTTAATTGAGACACATACATGTAGGAAACTGTTATTAAAAAGCTAGAGATGTTGAGAGACAGTACACATTAATTGTTTATTTACGAAATCTGGCACTCTCTGTAGGATTTTTTCAGTCACTGGAAATTATTCATTGAGAATCCAACAAAATGTCTAACAACTATGCCACACATCATTCGTTGTTGTCTTGTAGTTTTGCTCTAAATTCATTGTTGTGCTTCACACATTGCCTTTGCCTTGATTAGTGGAGAATATTAATGATGAAGTCACTTTCACTTTAATGAACAAATTCAAGTATCACTATATAAAAACATAACTGCACTTAACCTTGCAATCTTGATAACTCTCCATCTTTTAGCTCCATATCTTCAAAGCTGCCAGAACCATCCAGTTCGCTTCTTGATGCCTCTCCTAATGGGAAAACTTTGTTGTTATCAAGGACAAATTACAGTTTACCTTTAAACTGAAATGCTACAAGAGCACTCTGCCCATCTCCACCCTTTCCCTTTCCAAAAGGAACATTGACTTAGGTTTTGTGTTGATTAAGGAGGAGTATCAGTACATACATGTACATGTATAGCAAATGTTGATAGCATTTATCATCAAGGCCATGTACATTTGCATGATTTGCTTAAGTAAATTCACAGTCTTTCAAGCCTTGATAATAAACTTGATTCTTGTGAAGGATAAGCTAAAATGAAATGGGGGAGGGGGAAATAATGAAATAATGAAATAATGTGTTGCATGTGATTCTTTTAAAGTACCCCCTAAAGTAAAAAATATATAAATTGGTTTGAATAAATAGTACACAGTTGATCAACATCACCAGGTTAACATTTCTGTGGTAATAGCAAAGTCAAAGTAAGTCTTTGCAACAGTAGATTCTTGCCAGAATATAAAATCAAAAACAATCTCTAATTACCGCTAGCTGAAGGAATTGAATCTTCAACACTACCATGAGCTGAAAAAAAATGTTTCATTGTCTTATTTTCTGATATGCTAATTAACAATAAACATTACTGAATGCTTCACATTAACTTTAACTAATAGAATCAAACATAATTTCACATAACTAGCTAAAAGATGGTCAGGCACATATTATGCACAGTTATTTCACAGCTTGTTTACATAATTTTATAGAGAAGTTGTTACTAAGCAGAATCAATACGTAATAAAGTCAAACACAAACCACAAGTAAACACATAAAATTAGAAAGTGGAAATGCCTGCATAAATTACTGTAACAGGGCACATTTGTATTCCAGCTAACCACTACGACAAAAGTGTCTTTTTTACCAGGGCTGGTGGATTATTCCATGACAGCTTTAAGCCTGTTATTAAATCATACAAATGTAATATTGCTTGAGATATATATCGGTACATTGTACCTGTACCTACCTGCATCTGAAGAACCAGGGTCCTGAGGTGCACTGCCAAAAGCAAAGTTGAAACGTTAGTCAGTAGTATGCAGACTACAGACTTTAAAAGTATACTTCATGTTACAAACAATTATTGGACAAGGTTTTTGTGATATCCAGAATAATCAAGGTTGAGGGAGGGGTTAACAGCTGAAGCCAAAGGCTGAGGTTGATAACTTTTACTGAGACCTTGATTATTCTGGATATCACATAAACCAAATCTACTAATGGTTTTAATATACATTGAATGAAACAAAAAAAGTTATGGTTTTGCTTCTTCACTGACTGCAAGCAACACAAAGTGAGTGAACTTGACATGATTACCCTTAGATATCACCGCAGTCATACATGACATGATTACCTGTGACCTTGAGTGTCCTTGACAAGATTATCGTATTTTGGTTATATCAACTAAGTTGAAGATATAAATTGGCCACCGTAACGAGTTATATTGTATAATATTGTATAATCCGCAGTTATGACATCACAGGCGCTTATTTTGAAAATTCACTGTATGCTTTCAGCCAATCAGAAAAGAGATAGTGAGTTCAATGTATAATAATTTACATAATCACATGCTATCCATAAACAGAGAAAAAATTACTCAGGCTAATGGGAGTAAAAGTGTGCATCCTCTACTAAGAAGTTATGGTTTTAGTCTCTTTGGCCTCTAGAATAATTATAGTCTTATATCAGATATAGTTTTGAGTATTTATTACACCACCTACTTTTCTGCAGACATACTGGGTGATTGTCGGCGTGTCCACGACTGCTTCTTCCCTTGCGGTCCACGCCGACTGAAAACAATAATTAATGCATTTATTTTAACCACAATTTTTCAGCAGATGAAGTACATGTATCCAGAATACAAATATATAATATAATAGTAAAGATAGAAATAAAATTATTAATATCTTACTCTATCTAATCTGTCTAAACTGTAAGTTAGGGATTCCAAGTTCTTTGCCTTCAACTTATGTCCCATGTGCTTGGGCCATCAATTGAAAGGGAAAGAGCTCAGTCCATGCTATAGACAAAATACCCCAGCCTTAGAAAATGGACAAATAGTTCCAACTACAATACACATACCTATTGCTAGCACAAGATCCCGTTGTCTCTTTAAGTCTCTGTGACCGCCTTAAGCCTGTACTAGGCTCAGGCGGGTCACTTCTTCTCCAACTTCGTGATGGTGCACAGGTGGTCTGGGAAGTGGATTGATTTGTTGCTGCAGTCTTGTCAGTGAGTGACGATGCTGACGCAGCACGTCTTCCACGAGAGGAAGACTTGGAGGTTGATGATGAGTTACCAATGGCTGATGAAGATGAACTGCTTAAATGAGGTGTAGATGATTGGGGAGTCACCAAATTACCAATAGCTGACAAGGACGGTTGAGCTTGCTTAGACTTTGTAAAAGTTGCAGCAAATGATGGCACAGTTACAGGTTTCCTGTTGGCTTCTTGCTTTTCTTGGGGTACTTGCTTGCTACTTTATGAGGGAAAAGAACAATAAAAAGATTAGTGGACATTGAACTAAACAAAATAGCATGCTGACATAGTGAACCCAAGTACATTTAAGACATTTAACCTGCCATTACTCAGTGATGCATACATGTAGTTTCCATACATAACACAACTTAATTACTTGTGAATAAAAGACTTTGATCTTCTTGTGTTATAACTTTTGTGACTTCCATTGTACAGAGTTCATACACTTTTTTAGGCCTAAAATTCAAGGACTTTTCAAGGACTTTCCAGGACCCTACTTTGAAATTTCAAGGACTTTTTTTAATAAGAAATTACCACAAACCAAGCAAAATGTTTACATTTAAACCTATGTTTTGGGCATACAGATAGTGCAAAACAGAACGTTTTGTTTGGATTCTTGTCTTTCTGCAGCCATGACTTGTACCCATCTTTTTCCAGCCACTTTTTATTAGAATGGGATAAGGCCCGGGCCACACTTGTGAAATTTCATTCAAATTTGTGTTTGTTTTAGATGAACAATCTGTCATCATGTCACATGATTTTGAAAAAAATCAAGGAAAACACTTCCGGAGCTGTCATCGCTAATCGATTTGACCCATTGCAAGTCAATCCTCTACCTTCATTGTCAGGAACCTTGTAGTTATTTCGCATGTACTTTTAGCATGGACAGACTATTTCCTTATTATTATGTGCCAGAATGCTTCCCAACGGGTTTTCACCACTTCAGCTGTTATAAACCTATGCAGGCTCAACCAGACTTGGACTTTCCAGGGCCTAGTAGTATTTTGGTGAGTGCTCAGAACCGATCCATCAGTCCGACATCAACTTCCAGCAATAGCTCCAATAGCCCGAGTGCTTCAACCGTCGAAAGCATCAGCAATGCGCTGGATGTTGAAGCGCGGGAGAAGATACAGCTCAGACAAATAAAAAACAGTACGACAAATGGACGAATGAGGAACAAAAAGCTCTGATAAACCTTTGGGCTGATCGACATGAGCGAACAAGGCTAACATTTGCTCCAGTTGAATGTTGATAATTTGAAGAAGTAAAACAGCAATAGCCAAGCAAAACACCTGATTTGTATTCATGTTTACCAAAATCACCACACCTTTACCACGCATTTGGCGGGTCGATCTGAAATCTGATATGTAATTTGCAGTGCGACCCTGATAAATGTTCTCAAATTTTTGGGACTTCCATTTGCGGTTTCAAATTTTTAGAAGTTTTTGCATGGGCTAATTTTGGTTTTTGATTGTAGTGCGGCCCAGCCAAACAAATACAGAAATGCCAGAAAACGAGCGCTTGAACACATGTGCAAACCAAACATGCGCTGTGCACGTGGCCCAACGTACATGCGCGAGAGTAAGGAGAGAGCATAGGGAACAAAAACAAGCGTTTTTACCCATTTTGCGAGCATTTCAAGGATGTTGTACTTTGTTTACCGGAACATTTGTTTTCACTGGCTTTCATTAACTTTAAAACTTAAAAGTGTAAATATTTCTCGATCTTCTTCAATAATTAATCAAGGACTTTCAAGGACCAAAATCAATTTCAAGTACTTTCAAGGCCTTGAAATCAGACTTCTGAAATTCAAGGGTTTTCAAGACATGTACGAACCCTGATTGTAAAAGTGACCAAAAAGTTTAGCAAACCAAACATCATTAGTACAAGTAGGGCAGCACTGCATTACGTATTCCTAGCTTTTTGTTTTAGTTTCATCTGTACCAGGATAACTTACTACAATCAGAGCCCATGATCACTCCATTTACTTCTTGTACTAAATGCACATGTTTGTTACATGTATATAAAATATGTCCATAGTCAAACTATTAAATTAACAGTCAGATTGAAAAGACTCAATCTAAGTACCTGAGGATTGTGCAATCACTGTTGCTGGAACGAGGACTTGCTGATGAACTGCGGGATCTTAAACTAGGCAATGCATGAAATAAATCGTCATTCTATATTTAGATGTGATGCAAGTTAAAGTATAGCCAACACCATACTAATTAGAATCCAATAAAACAGTTTTAAGTACAGGGTTCACTTTCAGTTCTTTCAATTCTTGTCATCAAATGTGGTCATGAGAATAGATAAACATATAAATAAGGAAATAAATTATTGTTGACCCTTTACCCCCCGAATAGTAACTTATAGATTTTACTCTGTCTAATGTCAGATACTCTTCACTAGGGGGTTAAAGGGTTACATGTAAATAAAATAAAACTTATTTAATAGACAGTCAGGATCGGCAAATTTCTTATCGGTCTATTTATTATTCGGTCAGAATGATTTCAAACTAAGTTAATCTGTATCAAAGGGGAAGGGTGAGTCTGGGACCAACAGCTTATCAAACCAGCAAATATGAGAAAATTTGCAACTATTACTTGTGTGGTCTAGTGAAGGTTAAGGTGGACAACAAAGCCAGAGGTGTTCAAGTCTAGGTGAGTACAAGACAACAAATATCTAGGGGGTAGATTGAGGGTTGATATCGGATCCTGGCAGGGTACAGGTACGGTCGCAAAATATTGTCATTCTTCAGTGCCTTTTTTTTTCATTTTACTTGTCAAGGAAAACTAGCACTGTCCTGCATACATGTACATCCCTGATTTACTCTTTACTACGATGAAAAACATCTAGAACATTCATTTTTACTGTGCCAGAAATGAAAAACTGACAAGGATATTCACGCTAGAACAAAATACTAGAAAAACTTCATCTTCGGACATAAACTTTGTCATATAATGGTAAACTTGAAATTTCAAGACTCCCAAAAAATTGAGAATATGGCAAGAGCTAAAGTGTATGAAAGAGAAGTAATGGAAATTTTAAAGTACGTGAGCAATGTATTCCTAAACTAGACAGCCATGGCTTCTATATAACACAACTTAGTGAAGTAAGCCTTCAAGTAACTTTTCATTCTAACTTGCCTGCTGGGTCAAACAAAATTTTAGAGAGCTGCTAGTAGGAGCTTGACTGGAATTTAAGGATTTTTCAAGCCCTGAGTTCCTTGACAAGTGTATGACTTACTTGTATGTACAGTTGACAGTGCTGGAAGGCTTGCTTGTTGAAGATGATCGCCTGGGTTGGCTAGGTTTGGATCTGTTCATGAACAAATGATGTTCAAACGTTATTGAGACCCTTTATAACCTACATTCATATACTGTTGTTGTACTACCATTCAACTCCAAAAGCTGGGTGCACTTTGATTTGACTTTGAAATCTTAAAGAAAAACTGACATCTATAGCTATAACTGTAAACTTTTAGTATTGTTTACATTTATTTACAAGTTTTCTTCAGTCAGAACAGAATTTTTATTCCTCCTTTTACTAAAAGTTTATCTCTTCTCAGGAAAAACTAAACCCCTTTATTTTGGAACTGGTAATCTTTCCATCACATCAATATAATTGAAAGCCTTATGGAATGATCTCTCAAAATCACACAACAAGCATATTAAGTAGATTTCTGTTGCACAGTGGTGACCCTGTACAGTTCTCAGTGATTAACAAACAAGTTTTATGAAAACATCTCAAAGTCATTTTACTAAATAATTCATAAAGTCATGACCACAATGAAGCTGATATCTGATCACAATTACCATTGAATTTTGTGCTTATATTTCTCTCTTTTTTCTGTAGTTTTACCTTTGATTGAGAAAATATACCTGTATCAAGAACTCAAGAGTGCGTTTGACCATATTTCAAAATACTGTATTTGCAACTCTCTTTGTTTTGAAAATAATATTATGGTCAAACACCGTCTTCCATGTTTGATATACATGAATTATATTACATAACAAATTGTTTATGTAAATATCCTACTGAAATTATCATGTACCTTTTATTATCCACCTCGTTAGAAGAACTTTGATTTGTTGATCCTTTTCTTTTTCCTTGAAGTTTATTCCTTAGTAAAAGTGTCAATAAATATATTAATATTAGCCATAGCAACCCTGCATCAGTTCCAAAAAGATGACTTGAAAACCTATACTATATATAACCCTATTAGCCTACATACTATATATAACCCTATTAGCCTGCATAGTTTGGCAGTTTTTAAGCAATTTGAATGTGCAATCCATGAGGAATCTGGGAGATACAACTAAGAAACTGCCTGCCCAGATAATTAACATTTTTAAATAGTCCCATATACGCTGGTGCACAGGCCATTGCCATTGTATCAGAAGGCTAACATGTTAATCCAAAGTTTGGGTAATTTCCCAAGGGACAGCTCCAAGGAACAATTTACAGTGCAAATCTTTGACATGTAAAAAGAATATGGTTTAGAAAGTGTTGTCGAAAGCATTATCATGCCTGAATATTCTTCAGGAAAATCGCAAAATTGTCAACTGCCGAACATGAGCAAGAAACGGCAGCAAATATTTTACTTCATGGGATAGACATGATAGCAATGTTGCTAACAGACTTTGGCAAATGCAGACAAGACAAGAATTGTTGTCTATAAAAACCAGTATAATTAATAATTGTTACAATTGTATTTTGCTGTTTAAAGAGCATCATCAACAACCAAATTTCAGAAATGTTATTGCTGAACAATTGAACTGTCTTCTGGTGCTTTATGTCCTTTTCTTGCATGACGGGTTTAATCTGGCAACAACACAATCATTGGTAATGGAAGCTTGAATCCACTTAAATCATCAGAAACTTCAATCACAGCTTGCCTCTCATTCTCCAGGCTTGGCACGGGCATGGCATACACAATCAAATTAAGTGTCCAATTTTCCAATTTTTCATTTGACCATTAATTATTGAACCTCAGAACTCATAGCAGCACTCAAAACTCTTTACTGCAGAGTTTGTCTTATGTTAAGATAGAGAATTTGTCACAGCAGTTTTTAGAAGTTGTTCTGTAGTTTTTATTGGAAGATTATTCAAAGAGAAATTGACTATGTCACAGCTGTAACTCCAAGTACCCATTGACCAAAACACAGTGTTGTTCTGGCCATAAATCATTTGGAGTGTTTGATCATTCAAGAATTTGCCTTGAGCATTTCAAACCTCAGTGCTCAAAGCTTTTTACTGCAGAATTGTTTTACAGCAGTCTTTTGTGGTTATATGGTAAGGACATCAGTAAGAACATCACACAAACGACTTTCCTTACTTTTTCTTATAGAAAACATTTTCCTTTTCTTTCCATCGAGTTATATAAATACTCATGTTTAGTTCTAGAAACACAGCCTTTTTCCCACAGCATTTTTCATTCTTTCACACTTCCACTCTTGTTTCTATGACTCAATCAAAACTGGGAAAATGTAAATTTTCTATTTCTTACATGAAGCACTCAAGAAAGTGATGTCAACACTCAAGAGGTAGGCAAAAACACTTAGCTGCAGCTCATATTTCACCCTACATTTCTTTTGTACTCTTATCACTATCTCACATGCTTTATTCCAGAACAAAGCACAGTCAAGCTGCTAAAACAAGCATTGCTTTGCTTTGTTCATGTCTTCCTATCTTTGTTATTTGAGTCAAATAACCAAACCCACAGTAAAACTAATATACTGTAAGGATCTTTACTTCTTTGTTACAGCAGCAAATGTGCTATTTATTGTTCTAAAGGAATTACTGCAACATCACCTCATTTTAGACAGATTGTGGTTGATGCAAAATACTTGACTAAAACCCCTAAATCATTTAAACCATCACAAAACTGCCTCGCAACAGAGTGATAAAATCATAATTACCACACCAAAGTCTAATTATTTCATGTTCCGGTGCATGTAAACTCACATTGTTCAGACTTCTAAGGTAAACATGCATGTATGCAGGTCTTAGTTGTCGTCTGAGGAAACGAAACTATAACCCATAAAACATATGTTGTAATGTAATAACTGGGTAGCAAGTTGACTTAAGTACTCCCAAACGTTTCCACGAGCTATGTGGCATTATCCAGCGTGCCATCTATTGTCTCAGGCTTCTTAAAGTGAAATTCTGGTCAATCGTAGAGCCATTGCGGGCTCAAAGCCATGTTAGAAATACATCTGTTTTCTCCGCTATGACTTGAGCTCAAACACGAAATCACTAAAACGCTTTGAATATAAACTCTATTACTGTTCTATTACTATTGAAAAGAGACGAAAGCCAACCTTTTTGTATGGGTTACCCCTTGTCCTTCTTGTTCAGAGCAATCATCCATCCATGTAAGAACCCTACCAGACGTGATGAAAAGATTAGAAAGCGAAGGAGACGCAAAGCATGAAACCGAAAGGAAAAACTGATATCATTACTGACATTGAAAGAATAAATACCTGTTTCTTTGTGCTCCTTCGTAATGAATAGTTTTCCGTTGTCCAAGATGTATTCAATCGCGAAAGAAGCTCAGTTCTCACCTTTCTTCATGAAACTCAAGACTGACTAAATGACAACAGCGATAGCTTTTCTGATCAGCGGTACTCTTGCAAAACCAAGAACAACTTTGTTTACGGTGACATGACATGTCATTATCTTTATACATGACTACCACAGATCAGTGAGCTGACCTCAAGGGGTGCCTGTTTTATATTGATAGATGCGATGACGCTTTTTTTTCAAAAAACAAAGTACTGCTACGTGCTGCTGACGAACTTGGGCTGCGTACCACCCGTGATGTAATAAAAATGCTTGAAAGAGATTTTTCGCAAATGAAACTAAAGCCTTATAGTTTACTTTACGGTAAAAGAAAAAAAACATCAGCTGCACTTTGTTCTTTTATAATCGCGCAAGAAGCAAAAAGAGAAGAGAATCGTTCACCTATGGCTCGTGTTTGTGCCCTATTTTCTCTTACTCTCTCCACTTCCTTGTGTGCTTTCCAAAACTGAACAAAGGTTTTGGTTTCTAAAGAAACGGCTGAGCCACGTGAAACACTTTGCTATTTATCAACAAGAAGTTGACAATTAACAAACAGACGTCAGTTTTTGATGCGTCTGTCCGTTTATTGAACATGAATCTCGTCATAACATTGTCAAAGTAGCTGTGGATAACAACGACATGATATTTTGGATTTTGCCTATTGGCCGTTGTCATGCGTTTTGCACGTGAAGCTTTTCTCAAAAAACAAAGTACTGCTACGTGCTGCTGACGAACTTGCGCTGCGTACCACCCGTGATATAATAAAAATGCTTGAAAGAGATTTTTCACAAATGACACTAAAGCCTTATAGCGGACTGTACGGTAAAATTACATGCATTCATCTCATCCAAGCTAGAAAACGCCAACTCGTTATTATATGGACTACCTAAATCAGTTTTTGATAGATCGCCTACAAAATGTCCAGAATGTTGCGGCTCGCGTTGTTACTCGTACAAAGATATAAGATCATATCAAGCCTGTCCTAAAGCAGCTACACTGTCTCCCAATAAGCCAGCGCATAACTTATAAAATACTACCTCTAACCTACAAAGCGTTTAACGGGCAGGCCCCCGACTACATTACTGAACTGCTAGAGCCTTATGTACCAACCAGGAATTTGCGATCTTCTTTCAAATAAATACTGAAAGTACCATCTATCCAGTTAGTAAGTTACTGTCGTAGGTGCTTCTCTTTTGTAGCACCTAGCCTATGGAACTCTCTTCCGAACAATATAAGAGAGAGTGGCTCACTATCAAATTTTAAGACTTGTATAAAGACACACCTTTTTTAGCAAATTTTATAATTAGATTTTTTGGTTAGTCTAGTTAATTAGTAAATTAGATAGGTTAGCTAGTCAGTTAGTTTGTTACTTAGTTAAGTTAGTCAGTTAATGAGTTAGTTTTCACTTAAAGACTTTAATGATTCTTTATTTTATTTTCATCTTCACAACTGAGCTATTTTATTTGTTAGTAATTTCTTATCACTGATGTAAATTTCTAATGTAAGTTATATTTTTTAAAACATTTCACCAGCGTAAAGCGCCATGAGCCATGGATATGGCGCTCTATAATCCAGCGTGTCAATCAAGAAGGTAACAAGTAATATGGAAATATCAAACAACAACGGCTATATACAAATACGCTGACTTTATTGTTTGCCGGAACAAAAGCAAAGCCGCAACAAGGAGTAGGCAAAACCGAAAGCCGCCCCCATGATGCGGCTCGCGGATGGGAGGGTAGGGAAAATAAAACGCTGCTAGGCTAAGAGACCTAAGATCTGCTACGATATGATTACAGAACTAGGGTCCTCACGCAAGCACGCGACACGCCCAGGTAATGATTAACTATACTCTCGCTACGTATTATACTGCTATTGGACGAAATCCAATACTGTACATAAATCTATTATTATTATTATAACCAATCCGCAAACATTTAGATGTTTCATCTGAGGTCATCAGTATGTTATTTGCTACACCGTGCTGACGAGACCCAACCAGGTCGAAACAGCTGTCCATGGTTGCAGTCCTTAGCTTTTTGGACTCCGAAAAGCAGTTTAATTTGGACTCCATCGTGTCGTTGTTAAACTTCCCAAGTAGCCTTCAGCTACATTGTTATGTTCCTCTAATGGTGCAAAAGACGAAAAGATACCCTCTTAAGTTAAATTTCTTAGTTTTGGTTCGCCAGATGATTCAGACAAAACATTTAGGCCCGATTGTTCAAAAGCCGGCTAACACTAACCCAAGATTAACCGATATATTAAATTTTCTAGTTAATGTTTTTCACTGCTTGATTTGAGTAGTTTGAGATTATTCAAAGTCAAAACAGGAGGAAAAAAAAACACAAGAAAATCTTACCGAAAAGTTATAAAACTGAATTGAAATCAAAATTCTTGCTAATCCTGGGTTAGCTTAATTGAACTTTGAACAATCCGGTAACACTCTTCGTTTTGTCTGCATAATGTACCATAAACTTTAGATAGCTTCATGTGATCTTTGCGCGATTTAACAGTGCCGAATTGCCTTTCACGTTAAATTGTCTAATAGTTATAGTAGGATAAGTTTTTCAATCTGACATTGAGTTTTCCTTCCTTTCTCGTTAATTTCCGCATTGATCAGGCCCGTCACCTTATATCTGGCATCATGTTAATAGTCCAGCTAATGCACTATAGAGCAAAAATCAACTGACCTGGCTATGAAATAGAATTATACTGAACTAGCTAGATAAGATTAAACTCTTGAATATGCGTCAATCCTACTTTCGATCGCTCCGTGGCACCATGACAGGATGATTAAAACAACGATTAACTGGTCTGTATTTCAGTTGATCTTAAAAAAAGGCTTTCGATATCGTATGCATCGATCATGCAAATATGTTAAGAAAACCTTCAAATAACAAACTTGATCAAAGCTCCATACGATCGATGTTTTGCTTTCTACCCCCGGGGGGGTACTCCCTTATATGGGCTATATAGGTATGTGCGGCCCCAAAGGGTATGGTTTTTCAGCCGTT
>OMLO01002241.1_pt1 | contig 15478 bp, 11 predicted proteins | sample 1674811 | NCBI WGS metagenome assembly OMLO01 (sample SAMN06265003, study PRJEB25207) | coral metagenome | isolation source: Coral host | place: Mexico:La Bocana,Puerto Morelos, Mexico | collected 2008-11-13 | reverse complement strand
AATGAACGCGGGCTCCTGGCAAGCATGGGTTTTAATAACATGATGCATGCAATGCATGAATATCGAGCAAAATAATTAAATTATTAGAAATGGGTAGCACTTATTAGCTTTTTGGGGGGAAAAGAAAGAAAAAACGCATACTGATTGGGTAGCTCGGAGGTGATTAGCCAAGTACTATTCACCTCCAAGCAGCCAAAGAAAAACAAAATGACTTCCCATTTCAAATAAAGTTACTCTTAAACAAGTCAAGTTACTCTTTGGTCTGCTAGTTATTCAGCTTGTGTGGTATATACTAAAACAATTATTCACCTCAGTGTTGATGAAAGTGGTGGATATGTTACAGGGCAAAATTAAATTCAGGTAAAAATTTAATTTTGTTTGTCTCTTAACCCTACTTATTCATTGATTATGAATAATTAGGGTTAGAAGCCAAAGGAAATTGAGAATCGAACCAGGTTAAAATAATTTTAACCTGAATTTAATTTTGACCTGTAACAGATATTTACCTCCACTTCGGTGAATAATTGTTAACTATTATGAAACAACACACCAACAAGCAGGTCGATATGCCATGTTTATTTTTCAGCTTAGTTCGATCTAAAAAAAATCTTCATTAGTCTGAGAGGAAGGGGAATTTTAAAAGCCAGCAAGGAAAGCTTTCTCCAGCATGACAATTGTCATGTAAAATTTCTTTAGAGGCATTCTGTAACCATAGAAAAAGATTCGTACACATGCTCACTGCGAAAAAAAAACATAATCTCCAAGATCCTAAAACAGCTATTCGTGTAGTCATCAGTGGTTCGACAAACACATGAGGGTCGGTGCTATTTTGTATTGGTCTTTGCCTAGTATGAAAGTCTCAACCAAAAGATATTTCTCTGCAGATCAACTGCGATAACAGTACTACTTTGCTTATTCTTGCTTGTAGTTGACAATTATGATTTCCAAAATTGTCTCACTTGAAGTAAATAACAAGTTGGTAAACATTTCAATTCACAAATTATAACATAGAGTGATTTAAGATAGTCTTGTCATGCCTTGATTTTTACTGCAAAACAACAGAGAAAGGAAAATGTTAGTATCTTTTGTTTCATTTTTCCGCTACCATAAATTTTATTTTTATTCTCGGTATTGGAGTGAAACTTGCAATGGTGGCTTATACAGGGGAATATCAATAAAAAGAAATTTATGCCGTTTGTATTTGGAGACTCTCTGCATAAGCCTCAGTTGCAAGCTAGTTTCAGTCCCATACCGAGAATACAAAACTGGTATGTTAACAGGTCCCTTCCTGTAGATCAGAACCTTGACGCCTAAATTTGTTATTGACAAGAGTTAGGTACAAAAGTCTGACCGGATCAACTCAGACCGCCAGTCTGGGTCAGATCAACTCGGATCATCGTGGATCATGAAAAAATCCTCCTCCTATCCTATATCTCTTTATACCATAAGGCACACAAGGCTTTGACATTCTCTTTCCAACCACTGCGGTTTGCCGCAAGGGTTCTGACATTCGCCCATGACTGCCATCCAGCTGTTTTCCTTTCATCTTCAACCATTTCTCCTCCAGGTTGTTTTGGGTTGACCCGGCCTTCTTTTCCCTTCTGGCCTCCATTCCAAAGCTGTGATGCAATGTTCCTCTTTGTCTTTTCTCATCTTATGTCCAATCCAGTTCCATCTTCTACGCCTGATTTCATCGCTCGTTCTGATCACTCCTGTGTTCTCCTGAAGTTGCTGGTGGGAGATGGTCTGAGGACACCTTATTCTTAAAATCCTCTTCATGCACTTGTATTGGAAACCATCCAGCTTTGCTTCTGTTTTCGTAAGTTTCCAAGCTTCACAGCCGTACATCAAAACTGACCTAACAATCGTTTTAAACAATTGTACCTTCATCATGAAAAAATACATAAAATTAAATGAAATGAAACTTTTACCCATTTGAAGGTTAAAATTCCGGTCAAAAGTGGGCCAAATTAAGAAAGACTTGCGACATTTCTCCCAGTTCCTCTTGAACTTGTCCCGTGTTCCTCCATCCATCATCCGTCGATCTCCACGATCATACCTTTCAGATCATCCTCCTCCTCAAAAACTATCTTTAGGATCTTTGAAAATCATTTTAAGTTCGTATAAAATGTCAACCATTTTGGACTGAAATGCCCTGTTGTCAAGCAGGTCAAGTTTTGCTTGATGATTAGCTAAATCTATCAACTTCATTTTCTCCAAATTGGGAGCTTAAGTAAAGCCAATTTCTGCTGAATCTCACGGCATAACAGAAGTGCGTAATGTTCAAAACTATCAATTTGGTGGACAGATCTGGGTCTATGATTGTGGAGATCGATGGATGGTAGATGGAGGAACACGAGACAAGTTTGAGAGGAACTGGCACTTAGAATTCAAAATGGTGGCTTGACTACACGGCACGACATGGAGAAACGTCGCGAGTCTTTCTTAATTTGGCCCACCTTTGACCAGAATTTTATCCTTGAATGGGTCAAAGTTTCCATTTCATTTAATTTTATGTTTTTCTTCATGATATTATATGATCCGAGTCGATCCGACCCGGACTGGCGGTCCGAGTTGATCCAGTCTGACTTTTGTACCTGCCTATTGACAAGCGAAGTGGATTGTAGTGGCTTCTTCCTTAACACTGCAACAACAATTATTGTTACTGACAAGAGGTACACACAGTGACCAAAACATGAAATCTCACCGCCTTTTCTTCAATGACCCCATCTTTGAAGAACAGCATATAAGGAATATCATCTTTCCACCCCATGATTGCCAACATCCCTTCAGCTTTTTCCTGGTTATCAAAGTCAAAGTCAGTCTCTCCATGATAGAACTTCCACTCATCAAAAGCTTTCAGAATCCTGTCTACTGCTTTTGGTGCATTGGCCTTGAATTTGTCTACCTCATCTGGCTTGGTCTCTTTCAGATGCTTCAAGATGGAAGCTATATAGAGTTTGATATACTTCTTGTAGCTTTTTTTATCCACACCAAATTGTTCCTGAAGCCTGTTTTGCACCACAATAGAACAACCAGAGACTGAAGTTTCTTCAGTTTCCTCCTCTTCTGGAGCCTCAGCAGACTTGTTTCCACCAAACATGCTGTCATCTACTTTAGTGGTTTCTGAGTAGAGCTAGGTAAGAAATTGAAATAATTTGGGAAAAATTATAAGTTTCTACTGATGAGGAGACCTACCATTTCTTTTTTATTAACTTTCCTCTTGTAGTCCAGTTCTGGCGCCTTTCTCTGTCATGCAATGCTAAACTCTCAGTAGCACTGCATGACAGAGGGTGTTGCCATTTGTTTTATTGTCCTAACTACCCTAGAGCTGCTGTAATGAACTATGCTAGGGCTGTTAAAGTCAAATCAATAAACGAGATGCCCAGTCTTACACAATTTGGTGTTTTCCTACTGATATTACATTAGAAACTATTTTATTTTCGAATCACTATAAATGTGGCTAACTGAAATTTAGGCAAGGTTAAACTTGAGACAATATTTGCTGGTCAGCGGTTGGTCCCCAAAGTTGGGGCGGTCTTAGGGTTTATTCAGGGGCTTCAGTAATTTACAGCTCTCCCGTGAAGGTCAAACCATTTCACTTGCATTGTCTTTTGAGCAAGTTCTGCCTTATTTGGCCGTTTCGTTCCCACCCACCCTTTCCCTCAGGTAAGTGCTGGTAAGTATTTAGTTTTTTTTTTTTGCCTTCCACTGAGTTTTCTCTCAGTGTGACAGTGTCTGGTGGTTGCCGCTCCCAGGGTTGTCATGGTTACCGTTCACGCTTGCTGGCGGCTACCACTTAGTCTCAGGCACCATCCCCACACTCATCTATTGACGGATGAGTTTAATTACATAATAAAATAGATTTTACTTATTTTATTTCTCGAATTACTTTATTAGATTTACAGTCAATATTAGAAAACTGTGTAGACTCAAAATATGTCTGGAATGGTTATCATGTTATAGCCCATCAAAAGTAAGATCTTAAACCACAGAAACCAGATGATTTTCCATTGGTCATGGAACAACTTTGCTTTGTTTCAAAAGGTCTGGATGTAGATGTCTGTACTGGATGCGGTTCTCAATACAAAAGGATGGCAATTATTTAGACTTTTAGTAATAAATAATGATAGAGGGACAAAGCAAAAACCAAAAACTAAACTTAGAGTATTGTGACCAATGGAATACATCTATTTTCTGTGGTGATAATGATCTTGCTCATGATTGGTTTTAACCAGGGAGGGAAATGGAGATGAATCTGAATAAATTAGCGTGTTTTCACACCTTGATGTTCCGTACGCTTCATTGATAATTGGATTTGAATGGTCATATGATTAACATATGCAGTAACCATAGAGACAATCGCAACTCAACCTCAAATATGTGGTTCGACTACAGGCGCCATTGTTGATATGCGAACATGCCAAAATGTGCCCAACTTCTACGGCTTAAAATCATATGATTTTCTCTCGGAACGGAAAAGTTATCTCCTGTCCGACATACATCACATACATCACATACATCACTATCATAAGTCTCAGGATCTCTTAGGCTTTAGGCAATCTAGAAAATACGAAGGGAGCATACTTAAACACTATTCATAGATTCTTGGCTAAACATTGCACGGTCAAAACAATAGCTTTTTTGGCATGAGGCCGTACGCAACATCTCTTTTCGAAGATATAGCTTTCGACCAATCAGAACACTCTATTTCTGATAATTTATTCAGATTCATCTCCATCTCCCTCCCACCCCCCTGTTTTAACACAATGGACATTCAAGACATTTACACTTTTCTAAGTTTGACTGTAAATTTGATCAAAAGGATCTATCAGACACTCCGTACAGTGCTTCCTCACATCTCTTAACACCCTACAGTTTGTCAAAAATACCCCGTTACACATGGTGTTTAAACCCTGTCAGCTGCGTCTGTTATAAATCTCTGTGTTTGGTTTGTTGTCCTTTTCTATTTTACTTACATTTCCTTGCACTTCATAGAATATTCCATCATCTGTTACTTTCATTTTGTAACTATCGGTGAACATTTCAGCATCTACAAATTCCAAAAGACAGGAGAAAACTTATCACTATGTAAAACAGTAGGACTCGTCTAGATTTTCTGCGAGACAAAACCATTAGACTAATTTATATTGTAATCAGACCACATGACTGAGCAACAAATTGAGTTAACAGTTGAAGATTTTTTTTTTGAGAACCATGTTTGCTTTGTTTTGTAATATGCTGCTAAGCCAACTACAGATTTAGAAGGACTTGTGTCCCACATCAAAAAAATTACTTCCAACACTACTGTTATTTTCTTGGACACCTCTTTATGGACATCCTCGATCTTTTGGTAAAAGAAATAAAGCTAAATAAAGACAGAGCACCCATAACTAAATAAATAAAACAAAAACAAAATTGAACAAGCGTGCTGTGTATCATAGCTTAGGATGCATTGCATTAAGATGATTTGGGTCAACAATCAATGATCTCTTTTATGACAACTACAGAAATTCTTGCATGCTTATTGGCTAATTTTCATTGTTAATAAGTGGACAGACACATGAATTTATAATTTATCTGATGCGTCAATAAGCGAGAGTGGATAATGTCAGTTTTTCATGGGTCTGCCCTGTTATTGACCATGAACTTTCATCACAACATCGTCAAAGTAGTATGCAGATCCACTTGGATAATGCCCTGTGGATAACTTAACAGGACAAGATACATAAACAGATGCATAAAAAAACTCATGCCAAGTTGTTACAGGTCAGTCAGATCATGGCCTATAAAAAGAACCAAGAATCCCTGATCAGAGTGGATTTATCCCTTTATTTACACATGATGATCTGAGTGATCTTAGACCATAAGTCAAGGCGATTTTCAACATCAGAAAAAATATTTTCTAAAAATTAAATTTATCAGTCTAAGATAAATTGCAAAGGCAAAGGCTTTTTTAAAAAGAAGCGTTTATTAGCTTGTTTTTAAAAACAGACACAGACGAGTTACTTATCACAAAGGAAGGTACCCTTAGATTGCTATATAACTTCCCTTTAAATCGCTTCCTTAGCCTGATCTAGTTCACAAGTAATTTCTGGTGAAAATAGGACATTTAATCTTGACAATCAGCTACCTTCAAGTCACGCGTGCGATCAATGTTTGTGAGTTTCGTAGCATAGATTCCCGTCATTTTGTTTTTGCCATACTGGTTTTCCATATATCTTAAGTCCTTTAAAAAGGTATGAGAGACATTTCTGAACAAATCGTACGTCTAGAATATAACAAAGAAGTTAGGCATACGGAAGATCGTGCGCTGGTCAGATTTCCATAAACTTGTACGAATATTAACTGATTGTTAGCAGATATTTTAGAAAAAGGTGTAAGTACGACTTTAATTGCCACAACCTAGAAAGATCCTTGATATTATTGACGAATCGAGACACTATTGGTTTGAAACATACTATATTGGCAAGAAATATGCTAGGCACAAAGTCCATAAATACCATCTTTACTGTCGTAATCTCTACAAAATAACATTCTATAAACGATCACGGAGAGCTAAGGTAAGAATCTCACCGTTTAAGATGTCCTTGTAGATAATCATGATGGCGATGGATGAAGATTACTTTCGTGATGTCTGAATTCCCCAAACTCAGAGAAAGTCACGATTGAAAAGGATGTTTCGAGATATCTTGCGCAATATATGTGACCAGTCCCAATAATCACGGTCAATAAAAACAGCGACGGAGACTCGGTACCAGCACAGAAATCAAAATGGCGCGGGAAGCTGAATTAGTCGCGATTAACGAAATTCACAGCACAATACATTTGACGACTGGTCAAAACTGACCACTCTCAGGTATTTGTTTCAAAGTTGTCAAAAATTCCACGTGATGGACTTTTCTGTAGGTACATTTCTATGCCAGAAGAATTTCTTTCGCTTATACCTGTCGCAATCTCTTTTTGTTTTGGGAAAGATTGGGACATGGTTTTGCCAATATTGATGAGCTAGGTTAGCGTATTTTTCGAATGCATGATCAAATCGTTGTTTATATCTTTTGGGTGCAGTTTTTTCTGAGAAGGACATGAAGAAGCAAGGGAATAAAGGTAGAGAGCTTTTGAAGCCAAGTCCCAATGAAGAGGTTTGTAGATGATTCTAATCATGTCATCGAATTATCGAGGTTATGCTTGGTGTAAAACTTATGTAAGCTCAAAGTTTGTGTGTGTACTGTCTTTCCGATGTGTAAAGAAACTGCCTTATCACTTTTTAGGCCATTATACTACAAAGTGAGAAGGAAAAAAGGAAGAAACTTCGTCTTAAACAGGTACAAGTAAGATGGAGAATTTAATGCGTTAGAACTGTGGTCAACTTTCTACCAGTCTGTGCTTGAAACGATCGCAGAGAAGGAATAACTTCGATAACATTTAATTCTATTAAGCATATGGCATTTTATTTAACAAGTGTTCAAAATTCTCAATGGTTGTATAGCTGTAGACCTCATAATATTGTTGGGGGGTGGGCAGGGGTAGGGTGGGGGAGTTTCCCATATGAAAGGGATGTTTACTGGAAAATTTAAATTCAACCACTTCAGGAATATCAATATGAGGCTTGAGCTTTATTTGACTCTCAAAAGATACAACTTAAAACAGAATAGGATTGATTACATGCCGCTGTCCAGGAAGGGACAGGCTAGTAGACCAGACATGAGAGGCGGGTGGAAATTAAACATAAAAATGGAAATCAGAGCATATATATACCTGCTATTTGCCGGCTGGGAGGCCTATATTGGGAAAAACTGTGCGTGAGGTCTTGAGTACAGTGCAGCCTAGGGCCTTGCTCAGGACCCAAGGGCACAGTTTTTCCCAATACGGACTGATGTAGGCCGGCAAATAACATGCTTATTTTTTTTCTGTGGGAAATTACTTTATAAGAAATATTTGTGTTGATTTTTTACTGAAGCAGTTTTACACCATGCGCATACATTTGACGTTTCTTGAAGTATGTTTTCTTTGTCTGGATAATAAAATTTACTTTCGCTATGAGAGCTGTCATTATCCAAATCCATAATTGTTTAACCTTTTGTCCAATGTTTACATTTCATGTAGATTTTCAGTGTTAGAAAAAGCTGCTAAAATAACTGCAATCCTGTAAAACTCGGAGCGGTCCATACGTGGTGTCTGTATGGGAAAATCCGGACTGCTGGAGCGCGTTGAATTAGCCAATCAGATTCAAGAATTTGGGATTCTGGACCACTGAGATGCTTCAGAAAAAAAAATACATTATTATTATCCCTGATCTTTTCATGTGGGGTCCCCATGCCCAGAGTATTGTAGCATGTCTTCTAAATTTCTTTTGCATGTAGATCAGAGAACAGGAGAAAGCATTTTCACGCAAAGTGCTAAAAGATGCAAGGAAAAGGAAAAATGTTGAACTGAAAGAGCTGACATGTCTTCTCAAGGTATACATATCGTTAATTATTGACCTGGGCGTGTGAGGTCAGATGGCTGGATATTGGCCAAGTGACTTTAATTTATGTTTGTATGTCTCCGAGACAGAGTTGAGGTCCATAAACAAGCAAAAAAAATGATTGAGACTTGTGTCCATCCATCTTGACCAAACAAGCATGGTCAATAAAAAATTTATGAAATGGAATAAAGAATACCAAGGCAAGATAGAGCCATCTTGCCTGCCCAGGTAGCCAATCACTGTATAGGATTTGGTTCATCAAGATTGCCAGCTCACGCAGCTAGCCATATTAATAATAAAATGGGTAAATATGATTGCAAACAGTCCATGCAAAGTCATATAGAAATGAAATAGAGACACTGGCATCACTCCCCAGACATGGTCTGGGCATTTGAAGTGCTGATGTGCTAAATTGGGTTGGGGAAAAAGAAGTCACCTGCCTATTTGGATGAAGATGTTACCACCATATGGGTTATTTGAGAGAAATGGAAAGAAAAACAGTCAGATTACTCCTTGGTCAAGTCAGGAGTACAATTGTTCCACAAAATAGTTGGATCATTCGACATATTATTTTAGATCTTCTTCATCTTTCTTGGATCTTTTGTTATGTAACAGATATTTCAATTTATTTAGCGTTTGCTTTTTTTTAATTATAATGTACTTTAGGACCAATGGGAGAGTGAACACAACAAGCAGCAATCAAATTTGGAGAAAAAGGTTCAAGAAAACCTGGCTGAGTTTGGATTCGGACACAAGACAGCTTCTGAGGTACGATTATATAAATTAAACATCAGTTTTTAGATGAGTCCTAAGACCACTTGATGTGCTTAAATTGGTTTTCCTTTATCTCTTGTTCGGACAACAATTTCCGACCCTTTGCTCAAACAAAGCTTAAGTAAATTTATGCCTACAAAACAAGAGTCAACACTGAAACATCATCAAAAGATGGTAGTTTAACTGCATCCTCAAGGTTTCAAAAATACACAGATGAGAAAATAGCACAAATTCTATCAATCCATTGTGTATGTCAAGCTCGGCTAGAAAAAACCCAGCATAAAGGAAATGGATCATGTGTACTAATGACACCCATGATCGAGTGTCGATCGATGGTAGTGACCGACACCTCGATCGACCCGCAATCGACGTGTGGGTCGCCGCTCGGTCGACATGTCGACCGATACATCATCGACACTCGACCAACAACAGGCGATAGTCAGTTGAGTGTCGACCGAATCATGTGTCGGGCGATAGTCTGCTGCTAGTCGGTCGATAGGCTGTCAATACTCGGCCGATACTTGGCCGCTCTATGCTCTACTTTACTACGCTCTACTGTATCTATGCGATTAACGGGGTAGAGCGCAGATGGGAGAAAGAGGGCGCAATGAAGAAGTAGCTTCTTCTAAAAAAAAACCAATTGAAGACTAGAGTGCAAAAATCGATACCCTATTTATGACAAAAATGGCGGCAAAATGGCTAAAATTGATTCCCAATTTATGACCAAAAGGGCTGAAAAACCATACCCTTTGGGGCCGCACATACCTATATAGCCCATATAAGGGAGTACCCCCCGGGGAGGAGGGATACTGCGAAGAATACATCACCAACATACTACCGATACATCATTGACAGATGACCGACATTCTACCGACAGCCGACCGTATGGTAGCGATCGACACGTCGACCGACATCCAATGTGTGGTCATCGCTAGTATCGATCGCCACTCCATAGAGTGTCCACGAAAATTGAAAGTCTGTCGACCAAGATGTTGACCGTGTGTCAATTGAGGGTCGACCAAGGGTCGACCGAGATGTCGATCGAGTGTTGATCGCGGGTCGATCGAGGTGTCGATCGCCAGTATCGATCGACACTCTATCGCGGGTGTCAATAGTACACATGATCCAAGGAAATTAAGAGCTTTGTCCAGCTTCATATTGTACTGGTAATATTTTTTTCAGACCGTTTTTTTGCCCTGAATTAATATTTTTTAAATGTTTTTGAGAGTTATATACCTTGAATGCAAGTTGTAACAAGCTAGAAATGAATAAAAAATTGAAAAAAAATATGAATAAAAAAGAAAAATTCTATAATGCTAGTGGCTGTCATTGAGTACATTTTTCTTAGGACCAAACTGAATATACCAAACCAGAACTAACTGAGGAGGAAAAACAGAGGTAATGTTTAGACTTATCTGTAATACTATTTTAATTTAATGTACACCAGTTGGAATGTTATCTAGCTGCCAAATGTAATAATTATAATTAACAATTATTCACCGAAGTCTAGGTAAATATCCGCTGCTTTCACCGACACTGAGGTGAACAATTGTTTTAGTATATACCACACAAGCTGAATAACTAGCGGACCAAATAGTAACTTTACTTGTTTAAGAGTAACTTTATTTGAAACGGGAAGCCATTTTGTTTTTCTTTGGCTGCTTGGAGGTGAATAGTACTTGGCTAATCACCTCTGAGCTAGCCAATCAGCGTGTGCGAAAAGCACTATTCACTTGTGTGGTATATACTAATTAGAATTATTTTAATGATGTGTAAGTATTGTAATAAGAATTATGAGAGGAATTGATAAACATGATATGAGCGTGGTACAACGAAAAAATCGACACAAATGGAACCCATGACCTCCCAACAACATGGCGGGCGCTCTATCCACTGAACTACGAGAGCTCATGGAGAGCAAGGTTGTTTAACTGAGTTCATGTGACAGGTGTCCTGCATTCCATTAGGATCAACACTGTCAAAGTCATTGAGAGTGGTGATAAGTGAATAAAGATGGTGAGTTTTAAGCTCGGTAATGAAATGTGAAAGGTTAATTGACCAAATCGAATTGTCCCACAATCATGTCATGTTGATCAATTCACCTTTCACATTTCATCACCGAGCTTAAATTCACCATCTTTATTCAATTAGAATTAGAATTAAATTTTATTACATATACAATAAAATGAAGTAATATTTTTTTTCTGTGACTATATATTTTTATATTTGCAAGGTAAGTGCATGAAAGCTGAAGTTTGCAAGGAGAGTTTAAACTTCATGTACTTTAATTTTCATTGTTTTGTTTAGGGCATTAGAAAGATACAAGAAAGCAGTAGACCAGGTAAATGACGTCAACTTATTCTTGATTATACCAGGATCTAGTAAATAAAATATTTTTTTGTGACATGGAGTATTGATTTCAACATCACAGGCCTTGACCGATATAACTCTTAGCAATATCTTTTACTTTGCTGATGTATTCATGTTATTAGTTAAAAATTAAATTCAGGTAAAAATTAAATTCCTTTGTCTCTTAACCCTTATTAGGGTTAGAAGACAAAGGAAATTGAGAATCAAACTGTAGGCTAAAATTATTTTTACCTGAATTTAATTTTTAACTGCAACAAAAAAGTCATTGATCTTTCATTCCAATTGAAAATACTTGCCTTCTGTAAACACAAAGGGCAAAAGGAATGAGTTTAAAAAATAATAACTTTATTAAGCAGTTGCTCACCATTTAATGAGGACACTAGGTACAATAAATGAAAGCATGATCAAAAAAGCAAATCTATAATACAAATTAAGTAATGATGAAATTGACCTAATAGTAAATCTATAATTAAAATTCTGTCACCCAGGAATGGTTGTTGTAAATGGGCTTTACGAGTGTTAATATACCAATGTTAAATTAATGTGAACGAATTTTTCAGCTGATGTATGATAGGGCCAAGAGTACTCAATCAGAGAGGGATCGTGCTGAAGCCAGGTATAACAGAAACTCATATAAGTAAATTTTATTGTCTGGATCTTCTAGAAAACAATGACAAAGAAATTTTAGTTTTAAATTAGTATTACTGGTACATGGTACAAGGTAAAGGTACTGTGAATAAAGTCTGTATGTTTGCCAAGTGGCCCATCAGGCCGGAGCTTATCTCCGATTTCTGTAGCATGAAGTGACTAGGAGTATTCTACTCCTCCCCGGATGGGATGCTAGTCCATGGTAGGGTTAACCCCCCCTGCATTACATTCACTGATGTCCATTTATACACCTGAGTGGAGTGAGAGAACACAACATAATGTCCCTGGACAGTGCCCAATCCCAGGCTGCTTATTTCTTAGGCGAGTGCACAAACCACGAGGCCTGGCCTCACCCCCACTACTATATAATTTATTATAAATTGTTTTTCAATTTTTAGGCAGAAAGCTTTAGAAATTGAACGACAGCGTGCAGCAAAAATTGCAGCATTACCACCACCAGTGGATCCAATTGAGGTAATAAAGGTGCATTGTTAAAATGAATTGCTAAAATGTATCTACCGTGTGCTGTTATTTGTATTGATCATTTCCATTTCATTTCCTCAAAGAAGCATTGATCAAAGCAAATGACAGAGTTAATTTAATTTTGATTAATAGATTCTCAATTTTTTTTTTGCAGGACCTCTCTCTGAGGAAAGGTATAGTTCAGTTATAAACGAAATAATTTATTTAGAGCAGTTTTCAATTAAGTGTTGTAAAGCAATTACTTACCAATTAGACTACTCAGCCAACCTCATACCATAGTAAAACCACAACCAAAACCAAAGTAATTATAAAATTACTTTCAATACTCAGTTGAACACTGCACTATTTATAATATTATGAATTAATTTTTAATTTGAAGTAATTCAATTTCTAAATTAGTTTGTTGATGGCTATTTTCATTTTCCTATCCTATACCAATAGGCTGTTTCCTGGTTCCTTGCCTCTGTGTCAAAACAGTTCTTTGTCCAGAACCAATCAATACAAAAATGTGTTCTACAGCTTCATTTTCATGTACATCAAACTCATTTTCATGTGACATGTTTTGCACAAAGACTCGTTTTAAAAACTGAGGCACAAGGTAACTTGTGAATGGCCTATTCAGTTGGTGTTTTTTTCTCCAGAAAAACATCATTCATAACCTAAGATTACATTGTATCATTTTTTCCACACCACCAGATCAGTCAGTTCCTGACAAGAAAACGTTGGACAGCTTCAGCACATCACGCTTCCATCTGCGCCCTTCTGTACATGTAGAAAGAGATTTGGATCCAAACCAGGTATTAAACAAAAACTTATAATTGCTTAAAATATTAAATATTCTAATGACAACCAACCAATACATAATGCGGGTTTCTATTGGTAGTGTGTCATTGAATTGCTTCTCTCCAACCTGCTGGGTTACTTTTGGCATATTATCAAGCCCAGATCTTCCACTGCTAGGGTACAGGATTACTTTAAACAAATTATTCCCACTATGTTGCAAGGGGAAGTGGCCTCATAGTTAGTGCACTTGGCTCCAGATGTAGCGGTCTGGGTTCAAGCCATGGCTGGTGACCTTGTGTTGTGTTTTTGGGCAAGACACTTGACTCTCGCAGTGCTTTTCTCTACCAAGGAGTTGATGTTGCAGGCAAAACTTCAAATTGATTCTGTTGATTAGCCTGACTATCTTGCCAGCATTGTGAATTTTATCAGGGGTTTGGCGGTTTTGGAGGCGAATTCCTCAAAGTAACTTGCCTTATCATACGACTAGTCACGGGCAAGATGAACTGAATCTCACACTGTGATTGGCTACCCGAGCGGGCAAGATGGAGCTATCTTGCCCACTTGGGATACGGGTTATGTCCCGCAAGGAACATTCATCACGTTATGGTGTTTTATCCCATATAATAAATCCTTTATTGACCAAGCTTGTTCGGTCAAAATGGCTGGATATTGGTCTCGTTCTTTTTTTGCGTGTTTATGGACCTCGACATCGTCTCAGTCCATAAACACGCAAAAAAAAGAACTTGGCCAATATCCAGCCATCTTGACCTCACGCTTGGTCAATAACCCATATATATATATGTAGCAGTTGGCAGCCATGTTGTTCTACTGTGTGTTTTGGCAGGCTTTTGCGCAGTGATTTGATTACCCTGGCTAGGCGGTCACCCCACTCTGCAGCTTTTCCATGGAGAAAAAGTGTATTATATAAAAAAAAAATAATTAAAAAAAGCTTTTACATGGAGAAAACTCACCCCACCAAAGTGAGTTACCCAGATGGACTGCCGGGCAAGTTGCCTTGGTTGGGTACCTCAACGTGCATGTGAAAACGATGAAAAAAAAAAATGAGACTGGGTAGATCGGTCACCCCACCAAAGCAGGCGACCTCATCTGCCCGAGGTCCCTCACTTTCAGGTGATCAGATCCTTGATACTTGGAGTAACCCTGATATGGACTAGCATCTTATCCAGTAAGGCGGGGGGGGGGGGTTTGTAGAAATATCCAGGATAAGCTCCATTCTACTGAGCCAAGTTTGGCTGGTATGCAGACTCAAATACCCTTCAACATTTTTTAAGGTTACATTCAAACAATTCAAAGGAAACATTATATCCTGATGGGTAGAAAGAGGCATTTTGAGAGTGAATTAGAAGCCCAAAAACTAATGCAATGACTAGTTGTTTTATAGAAAGTTTTGATGTAATTTTAAAATATTTCTACCAGGAAGATGCCCGAGAGGCTGCCAAAGATGAGGAAGAAAGAATACAGATTATTATGGAGGTTAGTGACAGTGATTTTCACAAATGAACTGGTAAATGTTTTTTATTTCAGAGCTGGTGCAGCATATAATTTTTCTGTGTATCTGCAGTTTGCACATTTGCTCATTTTCCATGCTGGGGCAGTATTCAGACATGAGTGTGAAGTATTAACGGTAATCTTCAGCTGATGTTTGATGTCTTTTTCATGCTACAGCCTATATTTAGTTGTTGCACATGTATCTCCCTGGCAAGGTTTCAGTAGCTGTTATTGGAAATGACATTGTGCAACACCCAAAAGAACAATGGGAAGACTTGGAGACACCTTTAACCGCCGACCGGTTAGCTCAGTTGGTAGAGCGTCGGACTACCATGCGGGAGGTCTCGGGTTCGAACTCCAGACCGGACCAACACTCAGGGTCTTAAAATAACTGAGGAGAATATGCTGCCTTTGCAATGACCACTGCAAATGGTTAGATATTCT
>OMLO01002240.1_pt1 | contig 15478 bp, 8 predicted proteins | sample 1674811 | NCBI WGS metagenome assembly OMLO01 (sample SAMN06265003, study PRJEB25207) | coral metagenome | isolation source: Coral host | place: Mexico:La Bocana,Puerto Morelos, Mexico | collected 2008-11-13 | reverse complement strand
CATTGTAGCGTGCTATGGTCCTTGCACGCAATTCTGTTGACAGACATGAAATATATATACAACGCATTTTTAGAGGAGGAAGTAGGCATTTATTTTACCTGTACTAGTGGTTAATGAACTCTGTAACAGTAAATACACTTTTATAAACAGATCTCAGGTCCAACGAGTGATAACCGACCTGTTAACTCGTCCTGTTACAGATGATAAGGAAATTTTATTTTCTGAGCCTGTTTGATGCGTTCAGTTAGTCAGAGGCAACGCGAGGAACAGAGAATGACAATGGGAACAGAAACTAGTTTATGTTTTAAGCAGGAGCAATGACGAGAGTGAGAAGCATTTTATTTATAAGACAAAAAGTCTGTTATAACTTGGCAGTGAGAGCGTCGACGATATTGAGAGGCCTTGTGTAGCACAAATTTGTTTTCGTGACAGTGACCACATGCGTCTAACGCTGTTTTTCACCTGCCGGAGTTATGTAACGTTCATATAATCGTTTTTCGAAGCAGAGCAAATATCTTAATACGAAATCGCTTTGCCATCGAACACGCGTGCTATATTTGAATTGCACCACTGTTTACTTTGTGACCACGCTTGTTGATCACATGGACTATGTTATGCTTTTTTGCGTTCTTACGTCAGCGAGACATTTTCTGTAATATTTCTTTCTTGCGGTGCATACAGGAATGGTAGATGCCACTATGGCAGCAGCTCTGACTTATCTTGTGGACATAAGGTGAGACACGCCCACATCCCCTTACCTCAATTTTTTTTTTTTTACCAGTCTACACCCGTGTAAATCTTTTGTTTTTATAGTTAGTTTTGATAACAGCTTTCGCTGGATGCGACTTGTACCAGTGTTGTTTGTTCGCGAGTTTCATGGTTTGTGTGTTCGACTCCGGATGGAGAGTTCCGAGTTCGAGCCCTGGCCGGGGACATTTTGTTGTGTTCTTGGGTAAGGTACTTGACTCTCACAGTGCCTCTCTCCACCCAGAGGGTAACTCTGCGATGCACTAGCATCTGATCCAGGGGGAGTAGAAATACTTCTAGTCGCTTCATGCTACAGAAACCGAAGATAAGCGCCAGCCTGATGGGCCACTTGGCTCGTCTGCAGACCTTACTCACAGGAACTAAACAGTGTTTTTCTTTTCCCTAGGCACGCCTCTGTGTACGGCAGTGTTTTTGCTATCGAGGACTTTGCAGCTTCTGTTGGATTCGCCTTTGGTACATTCTTTTTATGCCTTTGCATATCACGGAATATTTTACCTCCCATAAGAAATTGCTTTGAATTCAATTGGACTACAATAGGTGACGTGCTAGTCAAATCAGACAAGACTTGTGCAACCTCAGTGAAACGGGAAAGAAAGCTATCCTTTATCCTGTGTTACCTGGCAAACGAGATAGTTTTGCTAAGATTTAACTTTGTTTGCCGTTATAGGGCCGCTGATTGGAGGAGCAATAGTGGCTAAAGGGAGTTTTCCATGGTAGATATTCGAGGTTTTTTGTTGTTTTCTAATTGATTAGCCGAGATAACTCAGTTTCTGTTGTCTTTGTTTTCTTTAACAAAAGTTGCTTAGTAAGTCTTTTCTCACCTAATTTTCTTTGTCGTCGTCCGAATCAGTACGGAACGTATCACAATAACTACGATTAGTATAAATTTACTTACGTCGAGTTCATGATCTTGTAGTTAGATAGATGGACATAAGTGGTAATGGCTATGCTACCCTTCTCTAACTTTCCTTCTTTTTTTATGAAAACCCACCTATATTACTATTATTATTGAGGAGTGACTGTCAGCAAAAGTGAAAAAAGAAACGATTTCAACCTAAGCTGTCGGTACTGGGATAACCACGTTAACAGTGTTGCCATGATCGAGGGATGAACCGCCTAATACGATCCTTTTGTTCTTTCAAGGCTTCTTCGAGGGCTAGCGATCCTGAATGTTCTCTTTGCTCCGCTGCTTTTGTTTCTAAGAAATCCACCGGCAAAACATCAAATATTGCAGAATGAAGATACAGAAGGTATATTTGAATTACTTTTATCCTTTTTCATGCGTCTGTCCTGCTATTGTTCATGGATTTCGTCATAACCTTGTCAAAGTTTGCTGCGGAACCACAGGGCAGTAGTCGAGTGGATCTGCTCGTTGCATCATAAGTTCATACGTCTTTCTGCTTATTGACAATGTAAGTTACGTGAAATATTTTCGAGAACCATTTTTACAATGACTGAAAAAATTCTCGCGTACTCGTACCTCGAGTCTTCCTTCTTTACTGCGCATGCTGGCTTGACGAAACTGCTGGTCAATGGGAAAGATGACGCTTGGTAAGAGGGTGCGCAACTTACGGTTGTGTTTCATTTAAAACTGAGTTAGGCTTTGTATTTCTTACTTTTCTCAAATGACAACTTCTATTCCATTTTCTCCTCTGCCTTAGTCCCACTTGCCCTTTAATCAGCCCGTATTAAAACAGGATGCTTTTAGTTTCAGCAATTGAGGAAGAAAGAGAATCGGCGGCTTTGTGACAACGAGATAACAAGAAGTAAGTCCGCAGCATACAAGATGGAAAAGTCTTTCTTGGGTGCATGTGCTCCAATTTTTATGAACATGGAATCCCCTCTTTTCTCCGGTATTGCTGTTTTGTCACGCGATGTTAGGATTGAGACAAGCGTTGTGTGACAAGTCGTCGATGATTCTATAGCAGTGAGCCCGCAATTTGTTCTTAGAATGACGTTGCTTGGCGACATGTGGCAAACTGACGTAAATTCTCTCAGTAGCGCTGTTGAGCGTTTTACGCAGTGGATCTACTTATCTCTCTCCCCGCCGATTGCTTTTGTTCCCAATGGTTAGTACGTTCGATTCAAAGAGACAAAATTATGATGGGATATGATCATCCGGCGAGGGATGTGGTGGGGAAGAACGCTCCCGTTACCGTTATTTGGCCAGTGCGTAAGCTTTATTTAGATGTGCTCTTGTTCCTTCATTTTAGGTTACAGAAGGGACCATTTCTGCTAATTGGTCGCGGACTTTCGTTGGTTAAGATGGAATATATTATCTATTGTATTGGAGTTCTTCCAGTGTAGAGGGAGTAACTCGTTTCTCCTCCACTGGAAGCTAAATGATGCACAACAACTGCACCTGCAAAACACACAAGTCTTAGACGTGTATTTCTCGTAGATCGTTCAGAATGCACGTCTTGTTGAAACATGAAAAAAAAAACAAATTCCCGACGTGTATTTGTTATAAAAATACATGAATTACAAATTTTAAGTTATATTTAATAAAATGGTTCCACTTTTGCTGCTTTGGCGGCTTACATGTATTAAAAATCGCATCCGTTGTTGAATTGACTGTAGTTAGTTTTGTACATCAAACAGAAACGATCTAACAAATATGGTAAGGGCTCGAGTATATAAAAAAGGTCTATAAGGATGTCAATTACAATTCCTAATAACCCACTCTCTTTTATGGAAGGGGAGAGTGTCGCGCTGCAGTTTGATGCAATGGACTGGGAAAATGTTCACTCTAAAAATCTCGAGTAACTTCTCCGCTGAAATTGTAATGTATCCTCAACAAGGAGAGAATATGCATCTAGCGGCAGCCCTCGTGAAGGCCTTTATACCCGCCGGGCCCTTATGCTCTAAAATATGGGCGTATCTTCCATATTTGCTCCTGAACCCCATCTTGCCACAGTTTCATGTTAGTGATGCATGTTTTGTCGTGTTAGCAGCGGATAAAATTTTGTTTCTCTATTTGATTTGATTTAACTGGTATTTTCCGGTACGCGGATGAACATCTGTTACGGATGTCCTGAAATATAGTATGTTTTTCCCTTGAAGGACAAATTGTTTTTCATATCTTTTTTTAAAAAAATAAAGAACGCTACAGCTTTAAAATGGGTTTCATGTTGTACATAAACTTGAAACTCATTGCCAACAACGTAGAGTGTAAGAATTCGGTCATATTAGTATCCTAACGAACGGTCATTTTCAATTTTACGCAGCTAGCAACCGTTAAGTATTAGCTTGAACAAACAGTTTACTTCTGTTTACATTTTTCTGAATCCAACGTGCAAGTGATCAAGCGCTGGCAAAAAGCCCATTGAGTGTAAAGAGGAACCCAGATCAGTGCAAATTGCTTTAAAAAGATTTCTCATGACTTTTCAAGAAAAAATCTCCTTTAATCCAGAATTTTCGCACTCACGAAATTGATGGAAGATACTTTTTGGGCCATGGGGGATTGCGTCATCAGTCCATTAGTAGTCTCAAAATAGGACAATTCTTGACACCTTTTGTCTTTGTGTTTTGCGCGTAAGGTGCGCAGGTGTTAATCAAAAACTTTGGGCGCGTGGGAGGTTTGTTTTATCTCTGTTTGTTTAGTGGCGTAAACAAATGAATAACAGAGCTGCACAGAAAAGCTCTCACAAAAGAGTACTTCTAATTCTCCAGACTGATCAATTAATTTGTTAGCTAAAATTGACAACACTAGGTATTTGACGCGATCCGGTTTTCGCTGATTGACGCAAAATGGACGCACAATTGAAAGCTGCATAAAAATCTCTCAGTTTCCAAAGTGAAAGTGAAACTACAAATTGCACAGGTTGGAAAAGTGAAGAAGTCAATTCCGCCCGCCCATCTTATCTGTTTTGGCTACATTCACCTTCCCGACTGAAAAATGCCGTTTAACACCTCAATTACACAGGTTTTCCGCCTTCCGTTTATTTCGGATACTTATGTCTGTTCGCAGTTCTGCTTCGCCCGTGTTAAATCATCTCTCCATTTCACGATTTTCGTGTGTTTGTCTTCAATGGCAAATATTTCATAACTTTTTAATGCCGCTATTAAACCTTAACTAAACATTACACAAGCGTTGAGATACGAAAGCACGCAATCGATTTGAAAGGAATATCAAAGTGACGAAGTCAGTGGTATCTTAATACTGGTATTGCTTGCGAAGGGCATACGGGTTAATTAATATCCAAAAATCAGTACATTTACTTCAGGACAGTATTTTGTCGTCTCTAAAAATATAAAGGAATTAGGCAAATTTCGATATCCCATATTTCTATCACTGAAATCTTTGAAAAATAGGTAAATATCGCATTTTAAAAGGAATCGCGATATTTATTTGGTGACACTTGAGAAGCACCAGGGGGAAGGATCTTTGCCCACTTTTGTCACTGTCTTAAGCTTTGCAGGGTCACCAGGTTAATATGTATCAACTACTGTTTTAAAAAGAAATCGGAAAAAATATCACGTGAGTGGGTATCAGAAGCGAATCCATTTATTCATGACTTACAGCTTAATTCAACTGTCTACTGTACTGTATAACAACTTAACACAGAAATAACAGAAGCATGCGTTTACGGACAATAGGTTCCAACGCAACTGCGCCCTCGCGGAGACAAAGTTGCATAATCAGAAGCGAAATTTCGGGAAAAGCCGGAGATATTTTCCAGACGCGTATTACCCGAGAACTATATTTGCCAAAATTTCACCTAGCTACAGGTGGCCGTCTTGTCAGCTTTCGTGATAATGCAAATGTTCCAGGCTTCTGATCTGATCAAAGTATTTTCTGTTTGAGGGGGATTCCCGGAACGAACCTGTTTGTAGTAACTTTTCACACCATATGGCGCCATGTTTTGGATTGCTTTCTAGTCGGTGTCCGCATTTAGCGTCTTTTTGGTCTCCTTTTACAGTTAACTCCATGTGGCCGGATGAGTAAATTCACGCCAAAAGAAACTATAAAGAAATAACTAAGTCTAGGTTTTTGCAAATACTGCTTTGACCTCTCACAACTCTTATGACATTAGTTTGAGGGCAAAAGAAGTAATATTTCAGTTTTTTTTTTTACGAAATTATGCATAGAAATTAAATCGAAAAGAATGCGCTTTCATGTGAAGAATAAGCTTGTCTAACTCACTTCCGGTCTTTCGGTATCGCTTCACTGCCCTCATCAATTATCAGGTCTCTTTGTGTCTTTTGTTGGTTTCTGACAGTTCAGTTGTCAATTTTGGCGCGAGATAAAGCCGCTCTCCTATGATTTCGCGTCTGCTAAACGAAGCGCAAACTGCTTTCGATTTTCTCTAGCATTCCTCGGATGTGAAAGGAGTAAACATTGGCCTCTACGTTTGCATCTTCCCTCAATAATATATCAGACATGATGCGAGACGCCACGATCGATTAAATCTTGTGTGAGAGTTCAGCCATCAAATATTGAAGAGTAGTCGGAAAATATGATCTCTGGCAATCAAACTGAACCACATATCTTTAAAAATCGCTGATCTCAGATTATAAAATTGAATCGCCAGCACATTTTCTTTTCAATTCACCAAAAAGAAAAATGGCACAGTGAAACAGAGCCCTTAATTAACTCAATTTGCATTACAATTGAGACGTGCTCGCGGCTTTCAAAAGCCCTGAGCGTGTTATCAATTGTTTCGTTCTGTAATTGCATTTCTGTTGACGAGCTTGATTACAGCTTATTTCCTCTTTCAAAGGCTTTGACAGTCGGCTGACTTTCTGAATTATTTGAACAGTGATTTGCATACTGCACGCGTTGTGAATTGTTAAGTAAGCCATGTCTTTTGTGATCAGTAGGCTTTGCCAACGTCCGACGCCCGCCTGATGCGACGCTTGGTTCTTCCTTGGGTCACAAAAACAAAACGATATGCGGGATTCAAAAATCAGTTTCTCTTTAATCACGCTGTTTTCTTTTGTTGCTCGCCAGTGACTCTTGTGGAGCCCAATTCGTGAAAAATAAATTCGTTTTCAAAGACCAGCTGTCCTTCTTAGTGACGTAAACAAAGACAACAAAGAGATTTGGGCATAGCTTTCATAGGAAACCTTTCGATCGCTTCGAAAGAATATACCTAATTGGGAATCGGACCTGTGAATTGCAAGAACCCCTGTGAATGATTTCAAATAACGCACAATCGAAAGACACCCTTCTCGGCTTCTGAATGTAAACGGCTTTGTCATTTACAACCAACTCGCCGAAAGCACATGGTTTGTTTACTTTGACCTCCGAAAACTTTTACTTGCTCGGCAGTACGATCGCTCTTTCATTTATCGCTAGATCTAAAAGCAACCAAGGCAAGGTGTATTTCGTCTTGAAGTCGGTTTGCTAAGCTTCTCAAACGTACGAAAAACTTACTATAATCCGGTCAATTCAACGGTGCTAAACCGAAAAGCGCGCGAAAGAAACAAAAAACCTTAGAGACGGTGGAATTTATGAAAGAAAGGTCAGATTTTTATAAAAACACAGACACAATACTAGAAATTGAAAAACGAGGTTTTAATCTTTCTCTCCTTTCAATAAACCATACAAAATTTCTCCTCCGATATTAGAATTAGCTTAATGTATAAATACAAATCGTACTCAAAACTTTCTGACGTTAGAATAAAGCTTGTCAGTTTTAATATTAAAAAACTTTCTCATAAACCTTGATTTTTGCACATCATTTGCAGCCAGTATTTAGAACACAGCTGTTAAATTACAATAAAATTCATTCAAAAGTCCACCTCTACAACCAGGTAGTATTAAACCTACTTTCAAAGTAGTAAATTTCTACATCGTAAATATCGACAAATTATTGAAAACCTCCCTTAGAGAAGAATTGGGAATTATAAAACACATTATTAATCATAATATCTCCGTTTCTGGACGAAATTCTTAATCAACACTTTCATATTAAAATACTTTACACTTAGAGGGTGAAAATTCAATATTGTATTCTGCTACAATTCGAAAATTTTACATAGATACATATTCGATAAGTTAACCTCTAACTAGGAAGTCCAACCACTTTGGGATAAAATATTGAAATTTTCGCAGCATTTACACAACATCTCTTGTGGGGAACTAAATACTAAATTTTAACAATAATCTTCCTGAAATTTCCCTTCTGAATGCAGATCGCTGCGAATTAATAACCTAACATAACATGGAAGCCTATCTAGCGTAGAACGTTCAGGCTCGAAAGCGAAAGAAAATGAATACTAACAATACTGTACTAACACGCCTTGAATGAAAGAGGCCTTAATAATACGAATAGCAGCAATCTGTACCGTCATTTGTGGGTTTTGTTATATAAATGCAATAATAATTTAGGTCACTCTGATCGTTGCGCCGCTGCAGGCTGTCTTGGAAATAGTAAGAGATCCATGTGGTAAACAAATAACACAACAACCCGAATATAAATTTAAAATCGGCATATAAACTCTAAATTTACCCTTAAAATCTTTACACAATGATTTCACACTAAGTCTTACTTTAGAATCTGCGTAGAAAGTTCAGCGACTCCTTTTAGGAAGAACACGATTCCTGGGCACCTTTGGCAATTGACCGCCATTGCCTTGCGCTTGCTGGTTTTGCGGACAATACTTGATGGTGTGCGATTCATCGCCGCTTGCTTTGCAGATAGGACAGGTATATGCTCTCAGAATTGGACATGTCGTCTTTCCATCGGGACCCTTTAGTTGATGGGAAGAGAAGACCTCCTCGCTTTCCCCATTGTTTCTGCAAAACACGCACACGTTTTGGCGATTCGAGACTGGAGCAGGAGCTCTCGCAGACGGTTTAATCCGTCGGCTTGGCGGCAAAACAGCTTCTTTTCGCTTGGAAGATGCACTGTGCAATAGCGATGAAGAGTTGAATGGCTGGAATGGCCCATCTCCAAAATGATCAGTGAAAGAATCACAGCTACCTGATGATGAATTTTCGGAATCGATGCTGTCAAATCGGTCACGTCTTGGCGGCAATTTGCTGACTCCAAAATTTTCACCCGTTAAATAGTCGAAATCACTACCGTTCGCTTGTCTCACTCTTTGCACCAAGTTGCTCAGCCCAAAGTAGTCATTGAACATGTGAAACTCGTTCCTTTGCAAATCGTCTGTCTCTGGAGGACAAGTTAACGACTTTATCTCCTCATCATCCGAATCCAAGAAGTTACTTGGAATGAGTGTTTTCAGCATTACTTCGCTAAGCGACATCTTTCGTTTCACTGAAGCTCTTGCGAACCCACGTTGAAAGGTCAGGCGTCCCTTTTCACTCCAGACGTGAATTGTGGTGTAGAATTTACGTTCTTGCTCTGCCAGAGGGCAGATTGATGGATGTTTGTCAATGCTAACCCCAAAACTCGCATGGGAATCAGCGGGATGTCTAGTTTTTTTCAAGCGGGGAAACGGGAGGCGTGACTCTGCTACTCAATCAGTTGTCAAAAAGCGCCATACTGCGCTTGCGCTCTATGACGTCAAATGAGCCGATAATTTAGTACACAGGGGGATAACGAAAGGAACGAGTTTTCGCGCCTATCAAAATGACCTACTTTATAGTTCTGTCGGAAACTGAGTACGCTGCTCGTTGAAGCGATTGAAGGGCATCTGCTAAAAGAAATTATTTTATGCACTTGGGGGTTCCGTTATCAATAACGCTAAACGAAATCAGAACTTTTTGGCTCCCCTCCCAAACAGGGTTCAAGCATGTTCACCGAAGCATGTCCGATTGATTTTGACAGGTTCCCTTTTTCATCAACAATGAAGATTACAGTGTCATTCGAGAGACTCAAGGGCGCCAAATCACTCCAATTACATATTGTTTTTACCTCCAATCGCAAAACCGTGTTCAAATATCCATTGTCATGGAAATACAGTGTACACAATCAAGCAATCTTGTCACGCTGACAGGTCAGTAATTTCGCTTTCGTGAAGCGATTCATTGGCCATTGTAAGCAACAGTCAGGAGCAACACAATGCAAAGATAAACACCTTCAAAGTCTGCTATTCAAATGATTATTAGTTTTTCATTAGAGTGTGAAATCTTTTAGACCCTCCGCTGAGATTTCGATCCGAATTTGTTAATTAAAGTTGCTGCTTTTCAATTGTCAATCATAGGAAAAGTTGCCACCGAGAGACTCTCTGCTGAGCTCAACTGAACAGCGGTAAATCGGATCTCTGCTTTTTTAGAAGTGCGCGATGATAAACGTCGGAGATCAACCATTGATCTTCAGAGACTTCTTCCGATGACAGATTCGAAGCAATGTGATAAATGCCTATCACTTATCCGACATCCGGTAAATAACCAAAGCTAAAATTGCGATAAACCGGAAGTTGGGTTTGTTTCTCGCATTTCAATATTAGACTGTCTAAAAAAAGTTTTCGATGAGACCCAAATACCCAAAAAAAAAATATTATTGACCTCGCACAGGTGAAGGATCGATTAAAATATTGTGATAAAAAAGCGTCCAAAAGGAAATTACGAATTACCAGGCCAACAACAACGTACGATGAAAGCCACCCTCGCTGTGTATAGTTTGTGTATACTAAACCCAGGTTAAAGTATTCCTTCGACAGAATAATTGGATTGAACAGATCATCTAATGAATATAAACAAGGATAAACAGCTTTCTGCATTGTAAGACACACACAGAGATACCCCTGAGAGTGATTTGAGGAAGGTGATTACAAAGTTTACAATTTTGAAGTTTCCATGGAGGCGGTTTAAAGGGGGGGGGGGGATTTAATCAGTTTTTCCTTTTTTCTCTATCGGTCTTTTCACGGTTTCTACGCCATTTTTAAGCAGACGAAAAGAAGTACAGTGTTTCAGTCGCAGCCCATCCGAAATGTTAGTCTTTCATCGCAAATGGAAGATGTATCTTTGGCATCTTTGAGCATGTTGCTGGGAAACCTGCACCCGATTGGTCGACTCCAATCGATCATAATAAACGCCATAAGCATAGGGACAAACCAATGGGGAGCACATCATTTTTTTTATTTCTGTCTTCATCTGTTCTCACGATTGCACGATTTCCCGGTTTTAGTTATTTAATCATCATTGATATATTCGGTTTGCAATTTTAATTTAAGAAATTGATTTTTCTTGGTAATACATCACCCTTCGGATAGCGTGACTGTGCTCTACCACTTTTACGACTCCCCGCCCCGTGTAGAGAGGTAAAGGGTAATATCTTTATTCCCGGGGACTTATTTTAAATAAGAAAAGCCTCGCGCAGAATAGGTTTGTAGGTTTTAAAATATTGACACTTCTCCGCACAAAAAAGAAAAAATAAAGTAACAGAGGTACCGGGTGATACTCGCCAAATTTTCATCCGAGGTATGCCTGTTCAAACCGCCAAAAAATGCGATTCTCTACGAATAGAAAACTAGACTTGTTCTAAAAATCTAGAACCATACCCTGGTTACATTACATTTGCAGTAAATTTAATGAACGGTACATTTAACGAACGGCCAGAAAATCTAGACACTTATAGTCTTAGGCGAGAACTCGATAGAGGAAGAGGAGGTAAGTGTATATTCTCTCACTGCTCGGCTAGCTCCGCTCGCTTTTTTTTCTTCTTTTTTTCCAGCCCTCGCTTTAGCTCGCTCTACTCCTCGCATTATTTTCGCCCTCGCAAGGAGACTGTTGAAGTTAAAGATGAGGTTGATTATAGACAGAATTACTTACGACTAGCCAGTCAGCAGCCTGATAATAAGGCATTGAAATAATTGCTACGAGTATATTCTTCTTCGGAGTGACCTCATTGCCAGAAAATATATAATGCTCAGCGGGACAAACATCAAACCCCCCCCCCCCCCAAAAAAAAATAAAATATATATATTTATATAATGCCCAGTGCGACAAATATCAACTCCCCCCTCCAATACATGGTCTTCTTCTGCCCACCTCCATTTCTGTCTGCCGTCTTCATTGTCGAACAAGCACGAAGACAGAATTGTTTCTGATTGGTCAGCTATCGACGGTCACGCAAGTAGTGTTATTCTTGTGTCAGGCCCAGGGTGTCAGGCCCTCAGTTGGTGGCCTAAAAATGTAAAAAGCGAGAAGTAAATGATGAATTTACTGCAGTTCAACGAGCAACAGAAGTGGTTATGCGCAGAACAATTGAAGGGGCAATTAAAGCGAGAAACAAGTGTGAATTGAAGCACGGCCGTGCGATGATTTTTAAACTTTGAATGGTCTTCCCACCCCTTCAAGCCCCAACTAATAATTGTCAGTTCAGAATCATCAAGGTTTTCACCCTCCTTTCTCTTTTCATGTGTCTTGCACACGTTACCCAGCCAGTTAATTGAATTTTATCTCTCTCTGTAAGTATATTTATTTTATTGCATCAGCGTTGCGTTGTCTGTCTTGTTTAATTTGTCGACAGCCATCAACGAAAAATCGCCGACAAAAACGACCATTAATATCCCAAATCAGAACTGGTGATTTTACCGATCGTAAGACAATCTTACCAACAAACAAACAAACCCCAGTATCGTATATTTCAAGATCGTGTACGTCTGCATGCTTTTGCGTGCATCTCGGCTTTGTACAAGTTGGTTGTTGTAAACAACATTCTTGGTCTCGCATAGCAACTGAACTGTTTCTAGGGGCTGTAAAGTTTGTGGGCGGGGTCGTGGGTTGGTATCGAATTGTGATCACCGCGATCGCGTCAGTTTAGAGTGAATGTTGATACGTAATGAAGGAAAATGTCTCATAAAGACATTTTGCCATCCCGATCCTTGCAAAAAGTGATAATAAGATCCTAAAATTCAAAAATTAAATAAGTACTACTATGGTGGCTTAACTTGCTTTTTCCCTTGCTGTGAAGAACTGTTAAACAACTACACGATCCGTGATTTGGAATGGCAATTATAAATGTTGCTTACTAACGCGTTTTGTTTAAGAATTTATGATGGATCATCACAGTTACACACAACTTGAACAGTTGTAAAATTAAAGCCTGAAAAAAATCCAGGCCTGAACGGGATTCGAACCTATGACCTCTGCGATACCGGTGCAGTGCTCTACCGACTGAGATATCAAGCCATCTGGGAGCTGGTCGCATTGTGAGTTCGTAACATACCCGTAGAAGGTGAAGAATTTTAAATGAATATATGAAAGATCATATATTTGAACTGCAGAGAAAGATATGAATTTATGATGGTCATCGCAGTAGAGTCGGTAGAGCACTCCGCCGATAGCCGGAGTGCTCTACCGACTCTACCAGCGAAAAAAAGCGGGTAGAGTGCGGTCGTACACAAGCTATTTGTATCTCACAGGTTTTCAATCACTTATAACGAACATATACTGGTTTCAGTGTGCGAGTAGGTGCCTGGTTACCGAGCCGCGCAATGGAGACGGAGTCAGTCTAATCAGAATTTTACATAAGCAATCTGTCCATAAGTTTTGAGTATTGAATGCTGTTTCTCGTTCTGTGTGCACATTCCCATGATCCCCAGCGAGGATTCGGCCATAGGCCTACAATCTTCGACAAAATAAATGGAACATCTGGACCACCCCTCCCCTCCATTTCAATGATGTCAAAATGGCGCGTTTTTGCTCCTTCGCGCCTTCATCGTTGCTTTGGGGGGGAAGGGGGTTAATTGTTCCTTTTTGTTCTGTCCAAGATTGTAGGTCAAACGGCCCATAGGCGATGATAGTTGACGATAGTCGATATGAAGCGCGCGCTTCCGTTTGACCACCAACTTTTATGCACTATCATCGACTATCATCAGCTATCATTCATTTCGAGTTTTTTTTTAATTCTTCATGATAATCGATGATAGTTTTTGTCCGTTTGATCAGGTGAATGATAGCTGTTGATAGTTAGGAGAGAATCAACTATCATCGAGTATCGTGCGCCGTTTGACCAGGGCTGTAGAGTGGAAATGTCTGTAAAGAAAACATCAAAAGAATATATAACCTATAAATTATATTTAAGCAGCATAATGTGTGTGGCTTGCTGATTAGCGAAGCTTCCCACTACGTTTTGTGATCACTCTTGTCGTATCTTTCATGAGACACAGTGGTCGTAAAACTACTTTTTTATAAGCTTCAGAGTGCAAACGCTTTCATTGGCTACCGCCTGTGCGTAGTTAGCTGTATCATTGCCAGAAAATATTTTTTTTTCATTTTGTTAAGTCTTAAAAAATCGTTTAGACTGCTGACAGTCTGTTTTTCTCTCGAAATTCAACAGGGATATCATGAGGCTAGAAGAGAATGAGACGATACATGGCACCAGTAGCGCGCGCTACGATTACCTGCCAATATAATAAATGCGTCAATATAAGTCGAGTGTGCAAAACTGACGCATGTAACCCTAAGGAAAAGCAAAAACATCTCCCAGCACTTTATGCGATAGTTTAAAATTCTGTTCAAAATGTGTTTAAGCCTAGGGCCAATAAAATATGTCAAACAAGGTCGATAAACAACCTGTAAAAGAGATCTAATTTACTCCCATCTTGATTTCTCGCATGCAACACATGAGTTACATCAGCGCGCGCTTAAATTAAGGGAATGTATAAAGAAATTTATTATTCAATTCAAAGCAACAGAAAAAAATATAGTTCACCACACTTGTTTTCGAAGATTTGACGAATTACCTCTTTGGCGAGATCCAGCCCAAAAGCCCTGGTCAAAACGGCGCATGATAGTCGATGATAGTTGATTCTCTCCTAACTATCATCGCCTATCATGCGCCTGGTCAAACGGAAAAAACTATCATCGACTATCATGAAGAATTTGAACAAGCTCAAAATGAATGATAGTTGATGATAGTGCAGCATAGTTGCTGGTCAAATGGAAGAGGGCGCTTCAACTATCATCTACTATCATTGACTATCATGGGCGTTTGACCTATTGTAGGCTAAACTTAAATTTTGAGATAAAATGAAGGGTCCCCATATGTTCGTTTAGGAGCAATAGCGCCTTGTTTGTACCCAATAAATCCTTATAATAGCACCATGATAGTAGTCACGATTGCTTGCTTAATTCACGTTTCCCTCCATTGAGAAAGAAATTACGATTTACCTCCACGACGAAGTCCAGCCGTAAAGAAAAAGCCGCCATTTTCTAATGCTCTCGCGCGCTAATCACGTTTGAAATTATGCGCAGCTGGGATGCGCAGTGCAAATACTGGGGAATGACCTAAGGAGTTAATGGAGGTCTCCCTCCATGAACTCTGTCTACACCAAGTATTGTGCCATATTTATTTTACATAGAGAAATTCATCATACATTAAAAACAACAGAAAAAAATAATAGGTAACCACACTCGTTTACGACAAAATTACGTTTTACCTCCATCACGAGGTCCAGCCGTAAAGAAAAAGCCGCCATTTTCTAATGCTCTCGCGCGCTAATCACGATTGAAATTATGCGCAGTGGGAATGCGCAGTGCAATACTGGGGAATGACCTTAAGGTCACCTTAAGATCATTCCCTAATATGTAAATTAAATAGAGCCCAATTCTCAGTGTAGAACAAGAAACACAATCGAAACATTCGTGGAAAACGTGAATTAAGCAAACAATCGTGACTATAATCATGGTGCTATTATAAGGATTTATTGGGTAAAAACAAGGTGCTGTTGCATGCTCCTAAACGAACATGGGGACCCTTCACTTTTATTTGAAAATTTAAGTTCCTATACTATAAACAATCAATAGGCAAAGTTTGACAAAAATCTCAGTGCAGGTTCTATTTCAGTG
>OMLO01002239.1_pt1 | contig 15479 bp, 11 predicted proteins | sample 1674811 | NCBI WGS metagenome assembly OMLO01 (sample SAMN06265003, study PRJEB25207) | coral metagenome | isolation source: Coral host | place: Mexico:La Bocana,Puerto Morelos, Mexico | collected 2008-11-13 | reverse complement strand
AAAGATAGGTAATCTTGTAAGGAAGTCACAGTCAAGTGCAAAAAGTCTTCGAACTTGTAGTGTTCTTTCTCCGCCATCATGAATCGCACGCTGGGTTTTTCCCGTGAAAGTGTCGGTCGTGAATGACCTAAAAACAAAAATGATACGGGTGCTAGAAGGTTAAAAATGCCGGGGGGGGGGGGGCAGTAAAGCTCTTCTCAATGCTAAGAAACTGATACTACGTGGAAACGTTTTTGAATACATGTATGTTGCAATTTGAAATGTGCAGAAGTTGTTGCCGCGAACGTCATTCAGGCAGCAGATATTAGAAAATAAAGACGACAACGGTATCACTGACACACTGACAATCTGTTTAAATATAATGAAGACATGCCTTCTTAGTGTTCTTCCTACTGTCACTGTAACTTTCTCGACCGCGATTATAAGTGAGTGCTGACTTGGGCAACCTGACAAAGCTGATCGTATTCTGTTTTCTAGTCTCGACGGCCATGATGCCGAGAAAACGAGCCTCCTGGTTCCAAACTCTTTCTATACGATTTTTTTTAGGTTTAATTTTCTTATTTTGTTAACTCATTCCTATCGAGCCCTAATAGCAGTAATTGCAACGATAAAAGAATAACAAGGGGGTGGCCTAGTGTACCGGCGCGTTAACAAAAGTACAAAAGAAAAAACAGAATCCTTCCTTAACTCAACTTTTCTCCAAAGAAACCTTTGTATTGAAATAGCGTTTATTGCACTTTCATAAATGATGTATCTTAACAGGTGATCGTACAGGTTATTAAGAAAGTCCCTTAATTTAAATTCATAGAGACAGTCATACAATATATATGACATTACAGATTAAAAAGCAATTTAAACAAATAAACTACTTAATAAGTAAAATAAACCAGTTAAATTTTGAACTTCTGCTAGACAACGTGCATTTCACAATAACGTCAGTTGATGTGTTAAGTCTGGTCTGTTAGAACGGATTTGTCTTTTTCGCCTTAAGGTTATTGACAGCAGTACTTTTGTAACGCATTTCAAAAGTGTTAAGTCACTGCAAGATGCGTCTAATGTTGGCCAAGTTAAGTGATTCTGTTCGAGGTCTATTCATCTATTTAAGGTCTTTTTAGACGCGAATAAGGCGTTTGCAAGATGTCGACAGTTATATGTATCTGTCGAGTGACGATCGTTCTCAAGGTGGCGGCGCCAGCTTTCTAGAATCGTAAGGATAGCTCTGTGGTTGGCAAGTCGGTGTTGTTCGATAATTCGATTGCTGATATCTCTATTTTTCCTGAGGCACTCGCTCGTTTCCTACCAATATTTCCACTTTAATAACTTCTCACTAGTTCAATGACGTATTTTCAAGCAACAACCAACATCCCTTGCTCGCCTCTTATCTTCCCTGGAGTTTTCTTTGAAAATAATTTCCGCTCATGCAAACTAGTGTCGATACACGGAGCTTTCATAATCACTCATCCCTATCACGTTTTCACATTTTCTTTAATCTTACAGGATTTAATTTAAAACGTCGTTCAGGTAAATTAAATAACGTAGACTGCATTTGAGCTTGGTGGCTCAATAGGCCGGTGCTCATCTCCCGTTCCAATTATATGAGGTGACCAAGAAAACGATAAGAGAGCTAATGCATTTAAATCAAAAATGTTCTTTTGTTTCACTCTTATTACTTGCTTCGGATTACGTATGATCCCATTGTTAAATTAGAAAATTTGGAAGTCAGAGTAACCACAAAGCGTACGTGCGACTGCAAAGCTTCCAATATCTGTCATGATATTGAAGTTATTTTCTAGATCATTAACTCCTGTCATTGTCACTCGTAGCTTTAAAGAGGGCGAAATATGTAAAAATAGAGCCAAATATCTCAGTGAAGTTGAGCATTCTACGTGGGGGTATACAGATAGCTCCGCTAAAATGGCAGCCGTCGTGGGCCACTTCGGCTTCTGGAACATGACAAGCGAACAAGCTTTACAAGAAGCATGGTTGGGGCTAGAAAATGTGAGACCGCTTTCAGCGATTAGTGCTGTTCTGTCTATAGTAATGTCACCGATAATCGTGTTTGGGAATGTACTAGTCTTGTTAGCAGTTTGGAAAGATCCTCTCAAGAAACTTCGATCATCGCCTTCCAACTTGATGTTAACCTCCATGGCCATCGCGGATCTACTCGTTGGTTTAGCGGTTTGTCCTATAACTGCCTACTGGGGCTGGGTGATTTACCTCGAAGAAAAATCGCCTTTTGATCTGTCTGTGATTTTTGCCATCAACGTCGTCTCGGTCAACGTGAGTTTTGGCCATATGCTCTTGTTAACGGTGGACAGAGTTTTCGCTGTCACAACTCCACTTCACTATCGAGTAAAAGTTACAACTAAAAGAGTGCTTGTCGCCAACTGTGTTTGCTGGATCTATTTCGTGGCATTTGGGTGCGCATTTCTCATGTTGCGAGACTACTTTGCCATAATGGGGGCTGTCTACAACGTACAGCTTCTTTCCATTCTTTTAAGTATGTTAATCATGTACATCTATATCATGTTCCGCTTTCACAGATATTCCAAGAGAATGGTGAAAAATCCGCAATCATTAAATGATCGTCAAGTCATCCTTCAAAGAGAAAGAAATCTCTTCAAGGCCATCAGCATTGTCATTTGTACATTTCTCATCTGCTACATGCCGTGGTTCATTGTTCAGATGTTGATATACGTTTGTCAACTATGCCATCCGAATTTATCATTACTTATGATATCATTTGGCTTTTCAGGCAGTTTAACGTACGCTAACTCGGGTTTAAACCCAATTTTGTATGCGTGGCGACTTCCAAAATATAAAGAGACATTTAAGTACTTCTGGAATCAAACTGCGAAAAGCATCCATCGTAAGTGAAGAGAGCGGCGAACCTAACTTTTACCAGTATAATGTCATAAATTATGTTAATTTAACTGCTCATGTGTTTTTTTTTTGGCAAGACTTTAAGGACCTACAATAATAATAATAATAATTAAAAGAGTTGTAATAATTAAAAGATCTCCAAAAAAATTATCTATACAATATTATTCTAAAAAAAATGAAGTAAAAAATGAAAACGCTCCTTGACTGGTGTATAATAAATTTGAGTCTGACTATTATTAAAAGAAAACAACAAAAACAAAAAGTAATGAATTCGTGCTTCGGTTTTCTCTACATCTAGATCAGCGTCACCCATATCTAGATTGTTCCTTCTCTTAATAGTACGCGAGCCTCTAAGGCATAGAAGTGCTGCTCTCAAGATTGCAAAAGAGACTTTGGTTCTGACCCAAGCGATAGTCGTGGAGTAGTCTTCCCCTTTCTTTATTGCCAAGAGTTCTGCTAGTCTGCTGTGGTATCGTCTGCATTCTTCTGCCATTCCTCCTGTAGTTGAGAATACTAGCGGGGTAAATGTCCCTTGCTCGATTTCCATTACTCTCTTTGCGTATGAGTGCTTCTTTCCATTTTCATGTGGGACAGGCGAATTTTACTGGCATTGAAGTTGTTAATCAAAATGGCAAGGGGTGTTTGCTGTTGCATTTGTATAATCTGCCTAGCCTATGGTAGCCTATTATAATTTATTCATGTTTTTCTCGTCACTATGTTCCAACCAATAGCGTAGCTCCACTTTCTCCATATAAACCCACACACAACCCACAATTCCTCCATTCGCTCTGACGAAGGGCTAGCGCTCGAAACCTCAGCTTTATAACTCGTTACGGTGGCCAATTTACATTTTCAACTTAGATGATATAACCAAATTACCTTGTTACCCCCACCGACGCAGCACCCTAGCCTATGGTATACCTCCCCAAACTGTGCAATTTGACATCTGCATGATTTCTGCGTATCCGCCTTTCGGCAACTCTTCAAGACCGAGCTTCAGCCTTCTTGGGGTCTTTCAATTGTTATTTAGAATGCCCAAGACACAAAGTAGGGACCAATTTTTAGTAGGTTCTCCTGGCACGAAATGCTTGCTGCAAAGTCCTCTGCTGCTCATCGCAGAAATCCACCTTCTTCTTCGCTCCGCCGGTCACTGAACTCTTCCATGCACTCTCCTTGGTTGGTTGCCTGTTTTATTGCCACATCCGACAATGAGGCAAAGAACCATGAAGAAAAACAATAAATTTCTTAGCTAAGAACGCTAGTATGTTGAAAAGGGCCTACACTGTATATGGGAGGTATCCTTTTTTAACTTAATCTTCTCTTAGTGTGACTTTACAGAGGTAATCTCAAGACAAAGGTGGAATGCAATGAAGCAATGAAAATTCGACTCTCTATACCATTGCAGTTATAATACATAACAGAAAATTTACTTAGTATTTCAAAGGAAGACTGACCATCGAAAAAAAAGTCAAGTAATGACAAGCGAAATCGGATGAATTCATTTTTCTCATTTTATAACGCTGGTAAATCTTCTGATTTCTTTTCTTTTTCTTTTTTTTTTCAGCAAACATTCTCATATAATGCCAATCTTTGGAGCAATTACGAAACATTCAACCTTGTAGGTGGCGAAACTGGCTTTGACACAGAAGAGACCAAGCTCCCTACCTACTGGAGCACACCTTTCTCCAAGATCTGTCTTGGTATGAAGATTCCTGGCGATGAAACTACGAATTTTATTGTCATAAACCAACTGGCAGATTCTCTGTATTCACTGATTGCTGACGGGCGATACCGCGCTACATCACTGGGCCGTGACACGTGGAAGACGTTAATTGGTCCACAGACTTTCTTGCAGCACAACTGTAACAAAGAAGGGTTCAATGCACACACACAAAGTGCCAAGGCAAGGATCGGTATCTTTAGTAACAACGAAAACGATTGCCACACCTGTGATTCTTTCATCGGGTTTGGAACAGGATGGCCTGCAGACAATGGTCCATGTGGAGATAGGAATACCAAAGTCATGGGATATATTTTGATTAAGTGACAGTAGAACGTGGCTAGTTTTCTTTTGTGTTTTATTAAGTTCGATTAAATAACCATTAATTACCGTTTTTCGTAGATAACTTGGGTCCCCTCTATTGGAATAAATCGACTGAAAAAGCTTGAACTTGTCAGGATATAAAAAGCAATGTTGTTGTCCTAAGCGCTTCAGTTAACAGTCAGACGGCAATGAATGCATCTTTGATGATGTAATCATCTTGTAAAATCTTAGTACCTTGTACTTTTGGTAATTTAGTACTAAATGTAATTTTCATTTCTTTACGGAACTTTCGTTGAGACAATTATTACACGTGAAATGTACATGCTGTAAGATATTTTAAGTTATTTGAACTTGCGTGTAACCATCATTGTTAAACCAATTGCTGTAATATTAATGTAATCTTTAGTATAGAGTACTTTTCGACCGGCTGAGTTTCGTAAAACCAAAACAAAAGCAGTTACTCACCAATTAGACTACCAAACCACGTAGTAAAACCCAACCCAAAACCAACGTGATTGCCTAATTAGTTTCGATGGAGGCTGCACGGCCGAGTGGTTAGGGCGCCGGACGTGACATTCAGAGGTAATCTACTTCCCCCTGGATGGGATGCTAGTCCATCGCAGGGTTACCCCCAGCATTAAATTTGCCGTTACCCATTTATACACCTGGGTGGAGAGAGGCACGGTGGGAGTCAAGTGTCTTACCCAAGAACACAACACAGTCTCCCCGGCCAATGCTCGAACCCGGACCGCTCGATACGGAGTCGAGCGCACTAACCTTGAGACCGCCGCGCCTGTCAAAATCCGCCAAAAAATCCGCAAAGAAAGCTTTAAAATTAAGGAAAGTCACTTTTTTATTTTCAAAATTGTGGAAAAACCTAACTGCGATTGCCTTGGGAACATTAAGTTTCCTTAATAATCATAGGTCGTTTCGAATTTTTAGAAAAAAAACAACAACAAAAGAATGAAAATTGGAACTCGTTATTTGACTTGGGCCGGGTTGTTCAAAGCCCAATTAATTTAACCCAGGATCAACGAGAATTTTGATTTCAGTTTTGCAACTTTTCGGTGAGGTTTCCTACTTGTCTTGTTTGGCGTTCTGTTTTAATCTTAAACTAAACAAAAAATTAGGAAGCGAAAAACTTTTTTTATATACGAAAAATTATTGCTTCGGGTAAGTTTATTCCTGGGCTAGCGTTAACCGGCTTTCGAACAACGCGGCCCAGATGCTTTTACAGTAAGAAGTGTCTAAAGTTGCCGTATTTTAAGTTTCTTTTTCTCCAGTCTACATGTAGCTAAGGAAACTTCTAGCAATAGTCTTTCCAGCTAATAAACCACCCGCGATCACCCCATCACTATTGAAGCCAATTAAGGCATCCTATTCGGTCTCAGATCTCCTTTAATTAAAATTGTTAGGGCCCATAGAGAGCTAAAGCATTAAACTTGTAGCGATGAAATATCTCTATTGAATTTGAACGTCCGCATGTAACAAACAGTTGTCGAACATACCGCGTGTATATTGCATAGCAAATTGCATAGCCATTGTAAACCAAAAAAAAGTTACTTCATAAACTAATGCAATATTGTTCTGATAAAGTATGTTACGCGCTTATATCATCTCTTTTTTGAAACTTATTTTAAACAAAAAAAGATAACTACATAATTTGCACTGATTTTAATGCCGCTGAAGTTCTGGAACACGATGATGTCTGTGTATATAACTACAGAGACAGGTGTTTTAAATATAAGTTGAAGACTGTTCTGATTTAATACAGGAACGCAGTCTACTGCAGTGTACAATAAATTAGAAACTGTCACCCACTTGCGCTTTAATTTGACAACATGATTTAAAATTCACCAAACTATAATATTTCCAAGCTCCTCGAGCAGAAAACTAGGTGGTTGTTTAGAATATCGATTAATTAGAGAATCTTTCTTTGCGTTGTGAAAGCTTACTAAAATAAACTGAGAAAAACAAAACTTATAAGTTATTGTCATCAGTCGCCGTAACACACAACATCAAATGCATAGGGTGAGATTGTCTTTGAAATTCAGACCAAATCATGCATATAATTGTCATCTTCTCAAAGTATGTCAGGTTCATTCTTTTGTTCGGTGTGATTCCCGAGGCAAAATCTTCTGAAGGTTAGTTTTCCTTTTGATTGAAGACTTGTTGTGATTGCAGTCTTTTGGACTTCAATACGTGAATTAAGTCAATTAAGTTCTTAGTTGTCTCGCATGATAACAGACAACCATTCCTAAAACAGATGGGAAGAACAAATACCAGCCAAGTTGTGGATTGCAATCGTTTCAGTGTTCAATAAAGGAGGGCAAAATAGTCATGTGAATAGGAAATTCTAAAATAGCAATTTTGGTTAGATTTCTGTTTATACAAAGGTGCAACAAAATATTATCAGCGTCAAAATTAATTTCCATGTTTCAAGATCAGTTTAAGACTACTTCTTGGATATATGATCTCTTTTAAGGTGGCTCAAAACAGTTTCCAGTACTTTCAAACACTTTCCAACGTGATGAGTCATTATAACCTCTCTTTATCAATTGATGCTACAAACATGGTATCAAACAGCTGCCCAATCATGGGAAAGCATGTTGTTATCATTTTTTCTGACACAATGGGTGACCATATCAACAGTATAACCTGCTAAAAACACCCTTATTCATAGTTTTAAGCATAATTTAAAACGTGTTCAGGAATAAATTGGCAGTTTTTGATACCATGATTGTAGCATCAACTGATCAAAATCTAGGTCTTGGAAAATGTTGGAAAGTGTTCTGAGCCGCCTTAAACATGCTCGGTTCGTCTTTCTAGTTAGGTTACGTTAGCCTACAAATTGATACAATGTTGAAATCCCGTGCTATATCTCAAGGATTCAGTACACCCGTAGGATTTAGATTTAGTAAAGCTGTACGTAGGGAATTTCTACAGCAACGTTACCAGAGTAGAAGCAGCTCACAGCTAGAGCTCAGAAGTGTGTTTGAAACAACCAGACAAGTTAGAAATAATAAACATTCTATGATTCTATGATTCAACTTTTTGTTGCTGTAGCACAAGCATCATCGATTTATTCGATCAAAGCGTTTTTCTAAAAGAAAGTTTGCTTTTTCCGGACACAAATAGCAATTCACGTCATTGATTGAGACTACCCTTATCGAAATCGAACCATCCATAAGTACAGTATAGTGCACGTAAAAACGTACAGATACGACATCGCCTCACTTTCTTAACTTTATTTTTAACACTGAGGTTGCAAGTCCTTAACTTGGAGAGTTACGTAACTGCATGCCAAAAAGGACACGTATTGATTACCAGCCAGAGGAGGTCCATCACCAATCCAACAAGTTCCTTGCGCCAGTGAAATATAGTATCGTTGTCTTATGACGTCATAATTCGAAAAGTACCGATATCTTGGTAGCCGATCCATCATGATGGCGTGTCTTCGACCTGTGAAACCATGCAGCCTAAGAAAGGAAGAATTCAACTAAACTGTCATGCAGTCGAAAAAAAAGGACAAACAATCAGATTTGTCGACTTTTTTTCTTATAGATTAAATATATTACCATATATATAGCCTGTTTGTATCCATAACTCAATAAGCGCACGCCCATGCTTCATAAATTGACAGGTGCAAATCGCAAAACTAACTATAATTTTAGCTTCCTCAAATCAAGAAAAGCTCAATTTGACTGTAAGTGGCAAACAAATGGTAAATATAGCTTGTTATACATACACTTTTCAGACAAATGTCGCCATTTGGAGTTTAGAGAAGCCAGATTCAAGGGTAAACGTATGGTGAATCACGAGATCAACAGTCATGACGTCACGAATGAAGAATTCTGTGGCGCGCTATGCTTCATGGAGCCAAGCTGTGTCAGTTATAATTTTAAGATGAAAGGTGGAACTGGAAAGCACAAATGTGAATTGAATAACTCTACCCATAAAGAACACAATGAAGACTTGGAAGAAAACTCAGATTATCTATACCGTGGAGCAAAGGTGAGAGTAGGTAAATGTAAGAGTCAACATTTTGCACGACAACCAAATTGCTAGCAAGTTCAATAGGTTTGTCTTCTGATAATTTTGAAGTATACGCGGTATGGTTATGCACTCACAATTAATGGAAATCAAAAATCAGTTTTTCTTTTAGGATCTTTCATTCAGACAAGAATATTAATGGTTCATCTTACCTTGTACCATTCTAGAATTATTGCTCAAATGACCTTTGCAGTGGTCAAGCAACCTGTCAAACGGGATTTACAAACAAAGGTTATCGCTGCCAGTGTACTGCGGGATTTACGGGTCAGGAGTGTAAACGTGGTAGGAGATTTGTTTCTACAATGTATTATTTTTGATGATTAATTGCAACGGCGGAGTTCTATCTTCCTAATCTATTAGATCGTTAACACTTCTTTTTTATTCAAGCACAACAAATTACAACACAGTCACTACTTCAGTAACCTATACCAACAGTTTAACATGCTGTTTCCTTTGATTCAATGGCGGGCATCGTTTCGAAAGTGCAAAATTATCTTAAACAGAACTTCTTACAGTCTCAGCATCATGACATATAGCTGAAAATTAAAGTGACATAGAATAGGAGAAATAAAATTCAAACTGATTGAAGGAAAGAGCTAGAAGAACTGTGGAACCTTACGTTTGATATTGCTGAGATAGAACATAGTGTTTGAGTTGTGGAAACTTGCGTTTGACGTTGCTGAGAAAGAGCATAGTTTTTAGCACTTTTCGGGAAAGCAAATTAATTTAGATTTTTAAACTTGCATGGTATTTCTTGCCAAAGATCAATGGCCATAAATGAGATCATTTGTTTGCCAGTATTTGTTTTTACTCGGAATTTGGGAAGACTTTGACTGGCCGTATACCTGGTGTTATAATTATATACGTTGCTATCATAACGACAAAAAGCAATGGTTCCTGTTCCTGTTGCATGTCCAAATTGGAAAGCATGCAAGCGATACATACATTAGTTGCCGTTAAGATTTCCAAGATTTTATGTAAAGTTAGAGCGCTATCGGTATTTTGTCAGATAGGGTTGCAAAGAACATTAACCTAATAACATGATTTTGCTTATATTCTCAGATATTGACGAGTGTGCTGCAGGAACAGCCAGTTGCGATGATGATGCTGAATGCATTAACAGTGAAGGGTCATATACCTGCTCTTGTAGGCCTGGTTATACTGGAGATGGAAAGCATTGTGAAGGTTAGAATTTTTTGTTCCAAACTCAGCTCCTTGTTCGGTGTTAATAACTTAATAACATCAAGTTGTAAAGTTGATGCTGAGTGTATTAACACCAAATGGTCATATACCTGCACTTGTAAGCCCGGATATTATGGTGTAGGGACGAATTGTGAAAGTTGGAATTTTTTTTCTATGATATATACTTGTTACTATGTATGGAACTAACACTACCAAAAACAAAAACACTGTGAAGGATAAATTTTTTCCCGTGATCTTGAATTTTTTTCTGAATTAAATAATATTAAATATGCATTAATTAGAAGGAGAATTCCATGAAGCCAAAAAGCCGCATCAATTATCGCCTAGCAGAAATCGAGAGCTTATAATCTAATCATTTTAGTAGTATTCTCACTGAATTTGCCTCAAATAATGATTACAATTATTTCTGGACTTAGTGTTAATCTGCACACTTAAGAAAATTTATTACGCGGACTGAATTTTTATTGAGTATAACACCAGAGTATCGCACAACTGTTCTTGTAAGCCTGGATATGATGGGGATGGGGTGAATTGCGAAGGTTAGAATTTTTAGCGCTCTCTAAATTGTGTGGAATTAAACTACTACCTTTTGGGTTTGTTAACAACAGTTGAAAAAATACTAACCGTTCAAATAGATGCATGTTACATTTTAAGCCAAATTGATTACATATGAACTAACGTCACGTGGTCTGACTGACCAGGATCATAAAGATATGTCATCTCTTAGTTATTTATAATTATTGTTAGTGGATACGGCATTTTAATTCCTTTCTTACTAAGTCCTGATCCTTGAGTGTTCAGGAAGGGAAAGTGGGATAAATACATCTATTTTACGATTAGATTCCGTGCCTGAGTTTTCTATGAGCGAATCCGCAATGCAACGAGGCCGAGGTGTAGACGACTTGTTAATCGGTCATAGATAATTAGGGCGAGAAGAGAATTGTTTTGGTAGACATTTCAATCCATTGCACCACAATACCTATAATTTTGTGTATTTTTTGAGCTTAATACTGAGAATAAATTTTGAGGAAAAAACAACGCGATAACTAATCAGATTCGCGGATTTCCAATAGCCCCTGATAGAAAACACCTGAGTCGTTATGTAGAACCTTTATTTTAGGATGCAGAAGCTTTCTCCATCATTGCCTAGACCTCTCTTTCATTTTGTTTGGCAAGTTTAGGCAGCAAATGATGAATAAAATGGGAATTAAAGACTCTTAGATCTTTCTGTTGTTTTACAGATATTGACGAGTGTACTACAAGAACACACAACTGCGCAGCTGATGATTTGTGCAACAATATTAAAGGATCATTCAATTGCACTTGTATGTGAAATTGGGCCCAATTTTTAATGATTTATATACCATTTCTATTTAAAGCGATAAGGTCCAAACTTGGTGTTTTTCGTACGGTCTATAACAAACCAATTGCTCCCACGGTAAGCGTATTCAGTAAGAAACATGTTTTCCAACTAAGGGATTGTTCAGTCTTCAGACGAAGAATTATTTACTGTAATGCAGGAATTTTCTTTTGTTTTCAGAAAACTTTACATTTTTAGCAGTTGTTGTTACTTTTTGGGGCTAGCTGTAGGGTGACATTTTTCCTGACATTTTGTCGAAAAATCGAAGACGAAGTATTCAAGACGGAGTCTTTTCAGAAGTTATATGACTTTTAATTAATTTCATGGCCCATCGGGGTGGGTGGATTCCAAATGCAACGGGCCCAATACAAAGGGCTCCATAAAGTTCGCTCTGCGTTGTGTTATCACAACATTTTATTGTAGTATATGTACATTGACAGTTTGAAGGACTGTGGAATGTATCACCAATTTTACTATGTTTAGATATAAAAGGGTAATGTATTTTGTTAAGTCTGACAACATTTTTATTTTTTCATACAGCTTTGACATCGTACAAGGAGGTCTACAGTAGATATTTGTGAGTAAAAGACATGAGAGTTCCAGCGTTTACATTCAAGTTTTCAGCACACAATATCCCTTTCTTTTTCTCGCTCGCCCTTAACTACCAAGTGACTGGAAATGTTACATTTGAGTTTAGGGATTTCACGCTGGTCTGTAAAGGAATCGATGCCGCTCTGACTAAACTTGGCTTGGACTGGCTAACAATTTTGGTAGTTAAGAAAGCAGAGAAAAAAAAATTCTTCGGACTGACCGCCAGTTTTAAGTTGTATTAAGCTTAATCCACGTATAACACAATTAGCTTAAATGAATTTGGTTAATTGTAAAAAAGCTTTCAATCAATAGTCAAAAATGCAGAGAAACAATAGGTTTCAAAATTATTGGATAGGTTTAATTCTAAATAAATTTCAGAAGCAACGTTCACGGCCTCAAACTAACTTCCATTTCATTCCCAAAACTTTGTAACTGTGCTGGAAACTAGTGCCAGCCTTCTTAAGCGCAAGCAATCCGAGCGCGGAAAAACTATTTTTTTTTTACCCTTTTACCATTAAATAATTTTATTCACTCTTTTACTTGTTTTTTATGTTTTTTTGGGGATTAGTTACTATGATATCTTTGTACATTTATGGTTGAGATGAAAATTTTAATTTGTATAGGCATGAGCTCGTTCGCAGTTAAAGATGAACGCTACGAGTGATGTAAAATTCTTTTTTCCCAAAATTTCACGAGCCTATAAGCGTGTGAATCCTTAAGTGCTCGAGCTTTCAAACGGTTACTCATTTATTATAAATTTCGGAAAATTACTCGAGCGTAAAATTGCAGTGCATTGTAAATCAAACACATGATACATTGGCGTGCTCTCGGTCATTCACAATAAAGCAATTTATATCAGTCATATAATAAACTGAAGAAAAAGAAATTAACTCCCTTACGGCTGTCTTGCTAAGGGATGAAATGTGTCTTAAGTGACAAATCGAACAAATTTAAACATTTTCCGATTTTAGGTTCACTGAAAACAAAGCCTACCAACTGGAATTAGGATCCGCGAAAACCCAAGTCTACTGCGTGATGGACGACGCCGACATGGGGCCGTGTACTGGAGCAGGATGGACCTTGGTTATGAAGATAAACGGGACAAAGGTACGAAATAACTCAATTCCTTTTCACGGTTCTCAGTGGGCTGAAGCAACATTTAGTGCAATCAAACTGTAAGGGGTTATGCGAAAATCAGTTGCCTTATTAGAAGTTGATGAGGGTATAAGATCAAAATTGTTTTTAATGATGTTTTCTTAGCTTTTCATCATCATATTTATTTAAAGTATAAGTATATCAATTTTAGGCTTGAGTTCTAGAGAGCGTGCAATAATAATAAAGGAAATCAGATGCGTTTATTTTATTTGATGTCGTCTGCAACTTTTACTTCTGGGCTGACAAATCTTTTGATTTTTTTTTGTTTCTTTGTGGTATTTTTTTCTCCAACAAACCTTCTCCTACGATTTTTGTCCTAAATATGTCAGAGTTGAAACAGTCTGTAAGTCACTTTTACAGGCACCTCGATAGTCTACGTTCTATATCTTGGTCCTGCGTATTTTCATCAGGTTGAAGCAAATTTCACACAAAACGGGAGCCATGTCCTTTAGCAGCTCGCCAAGGCGCCCTCAGAAAATAGTGAAAAAAAAAACTAACAAAACAAAATATCCTTTCGGTAGAAGTTTCCTTTTATTCTCTTGAAAATCGAATGTTACAATTCCTGGATTAGCTTTAAGTTTCTTATTTCAATCCATTTTATACAAAATACAACTAGAGATAACTGAACAAAACTATCTTTTTTTCAGCAAAACTTCAATTATGATTCTCATCTTTGGGGAAACAATGAAACATTCAACCTTGCAGGAGGCAAGACTGGCTTTGACACAGAAGAGACCAAACTCCCTACCTACTGGAGCACGCCTTTCTCCAAGATCTGTCTTGGCATGAAGATTCCTGGCGATGAAACTACGAATTTTATTGTCATAAACCAACTGGCAGATTCTCTGTACTCGCTGATTGCCGACGGGCAGTACCGCAATACATCAGTGGGCCGTAACATGTGGAAGACGCTACTTGGTCTACAACCTCACTTGCAGCACAACTGTAACAAAGAAGGGTTCAATGCATACACTCGATCTGCCAAGGCAAGGATCGGTATCCTTGGTAACAACGAAAACGATTGCAACACTTGTGATTCTTTCATCGGGTTTGGAACAGGATGGCCTGCAAACAATGGTCCATGTGGAGATAAGAATACCAAAGTCATGGGATATATTTTGATTAAATGACAGTAGCAAGTGGCTATTTTTCTTCTTTGTTTTACGATTACGTAAGCACTGAATTACCGTCTTTTGTAGCACAGGATGGCCTTATAACACTGGTCCATGTGCAGATAGACAGACTTACAAAATTATGGAATTGAATATATTTTGATTCAGTGACAGTCGCGAATAACTATTTTTTTTTTTTTCATTTTATTTTTTTTATTAAATAACAACATTTACTTACAACGACGTACGATACATTACATCACTAACAGACTTCTACAAAACTACTTAACATATATGTATTCAGTAAGCTATGAAAATTTCTCAGCTAGATTATAAATCTTTTCTCGTGCATGCATGGCTTCCTTTTAAAACGCTTATATTGAACTTGTTTATTTATTTAGTATTTATTTATTTATTTTGAGGTTTAGGAATCAGAAGGTAATAAAGAAGATAGGAAACCAGGAAACCTTTCTATTTATGGGAGTATTTCCTTTGTTTTGCAGGACCATATGTAATATCTGGCAGCAAGGAGGTGTCCGACCTTAGGCCAATTATTACATCGAGAGTGAAAATGTCGGATTTTAGTTTTATTTGGTCCCCGGCCAACCCTTTCATAAAGCCCTGCCAAAAACAAGAGGTCTCGCAACAAGACCAAAATAAGTGAGAAAGGGACTCCTTCTCGGTTCTACAAAAGGTACAAATATGATTATCTTTAATGCCTATTTTGTTCAGAAAATCGTTTGTTGCTAAACGTGTGTGAAGTAGTTTAAACTGAAAGATAATTAATTTGGTATCTCTAGTTCTGCAGAAGGGAATTTTGTAAGCCATTTCCCAATCGATTGTTTTGAATTGGAACACTGAAAACTGCAGTCGGCACTCCATTTCTCTTGAATTTTCCTAGGGCTACTCTGTTTAGTGCTGACTAGCTTTTTGTATGCCAATCTGTTGGGTTTAGGAGCTTTTATGAAGTTTTCTACAAAAAGTGCTCATAATTCTGTTGTTTTTTCGTTTTCGTTTTCTATGGCATTCCTTAACGATTTTATGCACGATACCAAACCGTGATAAACAAGAAAATTTG
>OMLO01002238.1_pt1 | contig 15481 bp, 21 predicted proteins | sample 1674811 | NCBI WGS metagenome assembly OMLO01 (sample SAMN06265003, study PRJEB25207) | coral metagenome | isolation source: Coral host | place: Mexico:La Bocana,Puerto Morelos, Mexico | collected 2008-11-13 | reverse complement strand
TTGCACCTGATTTTTTCGGTTTGGAATTTTTCATTTAAATTAATGAACGTCAAACACGAATCATGAATGACAAAGAACTGGGATGGCAATCTACTGGATTTGAAAAATCTTAAGGGGGTTGCCCAATGTCAAGTTTATTTCACCACGCTCCCTTTTCATCCCATAGCATCGACACGTGCAGGGCCCAAGTTCACTCAGCACCTGCGCAAGCAGGCCGGCAATCTCATGGCTGAAATCCTCTATTCTGCTTTGCCAGTCTAGACCACCTAAACCGTCCATCTATAATGACTATTTCCAAATCCTTTCCTTCCTGATCTAAGAATCATGCCACAAAAGCACGGCACTAGGACATGCAGAGTTTATATCTTGGCCACTGCCGTTTTGTTTGGTGGAAAAAGACCCCTGCATGGGTAGCCCTTAGGATCCAGAGTAAAGATTTCAAAACCGCAAGATGCGGCTGCATGTATGGAAAATAATATCCCGTTCAGGTAGTCTGTGGCCCCTAACCATTCCACATTGCGTATCTAAAAACCAAACTGACATATCAAAATAGAAATTCACCGATATAAAACACAAAACATATTTCAATTTCGAATAATATAGCAAGGCTGTTCACATTTTCCTGAGGCAAACCATTTAAAACCTGACCTTCGTCCAGGTCTCCCAAATTTCCAAAATGGTGGGTCATGTCCATACATTAGTGCATTCATACATCTATAGTGGTTCCCGCTTTCCAGCAGAATGATGAAAATGGTTCAACGGAAAATTGACTTTGCAGGTTTGAATGTTTTGAAAACAAAAAAATCAATTTCCTGGAGAAGAGTTGGGCGGATCCTAGCCCACAAGCCACAGCGGCTTCTCAAGTCCGCATCAAGGACGAGCCGAAAATGAACACTTTATATTAGGTTTTCTACTGGCCCCACAAAATTTCAATGTGATTCCGGCACCTATGTTGGGTTTTGGAATCACCTTTCACAACCCTGCTAATACCCTTCAACTCACATCCATACGCACCCTTCCTGCACAAGGGCCTCCCAAGCGCACTGAAGGGTGCAGTGTGGCAAGGTGTGGGATGCCTGGGTGGCCGCTACACAGTCCATAGAATGGGCCAGCAGAGGCACCATTTTGTCTATGAAACAAAAAAACAAACATGAACTCATGAAAAGACTCTGTGTCCAGGCCATGCACCTGTTAATGGCCTTTGGTGAAGCCTCAACCTTGCACCTTGCCTGCAGACCCTGGTTCCATTCAAAAAATTGGGCCCCAGGGGTTGCTGCGGTGGCTAGAACTTAGAATAAATTAAGAACAACCGCTTAACCTTGCAAATTATGTTCAACTCATTTGCAAATTATTTGCGATTACGACGGCATACTTTTTAGCCCCATCAGCCAACCTACCGTAGCAAAATGTTGAGCGAAAATGATTCAAGTATAGAAACAAAACTATCACAGGCAAACATATCAAACATTGTTATCCCCGGTCTATGAATTGGGCTTACCTAAAATCTGCAGCAAAATTGGAAGGCATCGCAAAGAAATTAGCAAAGACTTCCGTGGAAGGCGAGGCCACCGTTCCCAAATCGGAGCCTTTCAGCTGCTTGCTTCACGAACCTGATGCGAGGAGTTTTTGCTTCATGACTTCAGAGTGCAAGAGTTTGAGTTTGAGAATGGAGGCTCCCACGGTAGAAAACATACTTGCTGCCCAATCAAGCAAACTCCTACTAAACCTTCTCTTTCAACTAAAACCAGTCTGGATGGAAAATGAAAAACAAAACCTGTAAAAGGGAAACCCTATCTTGCTTTCAAACAGAAGTTTTCATTGGCATGATTGGTAGGCCACCGTTCCCAAATTGGAGCCCTCTCACCGTCAGTGATCATGATTCTGCTTTGCTGAGAAGCTGTGTCAAAACAACCAAAGCACTTGACATTGCAATTAGGAGGCCTCATTCTTCGACGCAAAGAAGTGGATGTCCAACAGGTGCGCCGCATTCCTTTCCTGCATGCTGCCACTAGAATAGAATCGCTTTCCTCTACTTCACTTTGGGTGGCAAATTTTCAAAGTTTGCCCAACAAAAGGTTGTGGGTTGTTCCAATGCATTTGGATGCCTTTGGCCTGCACTTTCAAAACCGGATTATTAAACATGGATCAGCATGTCATCTTATCACAAACACACATCTGCCAAAAACCCAAGCTACATTCTTTCCAGAAAATGCTAGCTATAAACAATTAAGATTTACAAACATGGGACGTATAGGCTCCATCATCCATCCCGACCGTCGCGAAACAATCTGGAAGATCTGGCAGCACCCCTCCTTGACGCAGGATGGAGAAACAAAAACGGCCTTGAAAAAGGCCAACGGCACAGGACGGCGTGGACACTCGCGATTGGTTTGCATCGACGGCTTCTGCCAGAACATGATTCTCCAACAAATGAAGCTTACACACAGCACCCCACATCAAGTTTTGAGCCAAGCAAGCGCTCCATCTCAAATTGGACGGGGCCTCTGAAAGCGAGGAACTTGCAAAATTTCCCCGATTTGGGCTGTCAACAAAATAGATTTGGGCAGGACTACGGGGCAGCATGCGGATCTGCTTCACCTTGCAGGGCTAGCACCTCTTCAGGCGTCAAGTCTGCTTGATCGGCTGGTGGTTTGAGCTCTTCGTGAAAGTGCTCAGTCAACAAATCATGTAAGCTTTGCTGGTAAAGTGGGTGGCTTGTCTGAGACAAGCATCGGATTGCAAACAAATCAATCACATTTCCCAACCAAGTAGCATGGGACTTGTTCTTGGTAACACCAACATAAGGAGTTCCACGCCGCATGGCCACTTTGGCCAATGTACCGCCTCCAGCGGTCAAATCCACGATGCATTTGGCAGAGGTGAAATCAAGCAAGGCTTCCCAAAGCGCCTCGCTCCTGAAGATGGGCGGGCTTGAATTCAAGAGTTTCGGAAAATCAAAACATTTCTTGCAAGAAGGGTTCTGCAATTTTTTCAGGCATGAACTGAGGCATAGGCTTGGAATCGCACCAAAATAGGGGGACACCTGTCCGGCTCCAAGCTGCAGGCTTTGCTCCACCCTTGAATTTGCCCAAGATCTGCTCCTTCTCTGATTCCAGAAGCCGCGGCAAGCTGACCACGTGGGGCAAAGCAACCCCAACAAAGCCAGGATCATAGCTGCTAGCACCATCCTCGCCTGCGCCTGCTTCTGCAAAACCATCCTCGTGGGCAACATGCTCAACCAAGAAAGATTCGCCTTTACTTCGGCTTCACACAGACGAACCGGAACTTTTTCCTTGTGACTATGAAGATATGTAAGCCCAAATTGGCACTTTCTTTACATATAACAACAACAACTCTCCTGTCCTCCCGTTTCTTCGTATTCAGGCGAACTCGGGCCACATTGGTCTTCAAGTAGCCAATCTCCTTGGTGGCACTGCCTGCAAACACCCGCCGGCCAAGCCGGGTAGCTGGCTTGTAGCCAATCCACACCTCAGCGCAAGTCGATGTGTTGGAAACCACTTTGAGCTCTTCGTCTAGGAGTTTCCGGTTGGCCAAGGAGCGCCCATCGAAGCAAAGAAGCATGTCGAAAGGCTTGCAGCCTTGAGCCTGCATGAACTTCACAAGGAGCTTGGCATCATCCTTGCAGCTGGACAAAGTGCCCACTGAGGACCAAGGGCAAGTGTGGCTTTCTTCCAGCAGGTCGGTAGACAAAACTCAGAGCCGATGGGATTCGTTCAGAGCGCCATTGAAGGAACTCACATCTTCTGCCTGTGGCTTGTTCCACATGGCATTGAGCTCCGCTTCTGTGCGTGCAGGGATCAGGTTCACAACTTTTCGCCTCATTGCTTGAGCTTGGCGCCAAATCTCATCCCGCTCTTTCTCCCTGCGGGCACCTGGCGAGGCATGCCGGTGAGGCCACACAATGAAAATTAAGAGACTGCTACTGCTACATATGGAACAGGAACTGGGCCACGCTAGGATGACACATGCTTGAATTGAAAGCATCATGAAAGGATGCAAGGCACGTTGCGTTGCCAAATCGGCATCAGGATCGCTTGACATCCGAGCCAAAGTTCTCACACTCAACTTTGGGGCCCCTTTCTCAGCAATTTGAACCACTTCTGAAACCTGTCCCATCTCTTCCAAAGCGCCGGTCCACTCTGCATGGAGCTTCAACTCGTTGTGACAGCTTTCAGGGTCATGCAGCATCTCTGTCACCCCAGGCTTCCTCAAATCATGTGTTCAAACCCTTGAATCCAACCCTCCAACCCTTCATGGTTCCTTCCCTTCCTATAGGCAGCTTCCAAGGGTCATGGGCAAGGTTTGAAGGGTCGCCCATATGAAAACATCATAATCTATTGAGGCGAGTTTCTTGGCCATTGCGATCAGGTCTGCATCGTGCTCTCCTTCGTAAATGGCGACTGTCAATGCATACCAACGCTTTTGGGCGCCTTGGAAAGTCGGGCCATTCGATGATGCATCCTCTGTCAAGACATCCGGCTTATGTACCCGATGATACTCAGCAGGCGTCCGGATGGCCATGAGAGCACTCAGGAGTTTCTTGTTGTCTGAAGTGTTCATATTCTGGACCACGTGAATCATATGCTCAATCAGAAGGTACTTGGAAAGGGTGACGTTAAACCAGCCCCCGCCATCCAAGTTCTTGATGACAAAGAAACTGGGCTGGGCTTGCTTGCGCCCCAAAGCCACGAAAGCAGCTTCTAACGCCCAACATATCGCATCTTCAACTACCTGACAGAGGGTCTAGTCTATGCTGTTTTAGTTCATTGATCACAAAATTTTGCCTAATAGAGCTGGGAGATGGTAATCGTTTGCTTTAGTAGGCAGCTGAGAAACATCTTGGGGCAAGGACGCTGCGATCTGGCTCAAACGTGTTAGCTTGGTGTAACCATCCGAAAAGATAGAATATTTCTTGTCGATCTTGGTCAGCACGTGCAAGCTCTGAGCAGAATAGCGTTTCATAGCAGCAACTGCGTTCACCAAGGCCCGGCTTGATGGAGCACCTTTGAAAGAAATGTCCTTTGCCTTCAAGAACTTCTCCTGCTCAGCGCGGCTTTTTGCTTGGCAAAGTGGAAAGCAAAGCATTCACCTTTGTGGCCCAATGGGCCCAAGTATCAGTCAACTCGGCAGCACTCTGGTAATCTTCTGAGGCTTGCAAACTTCTTTGAAGGAGCAAAGCTGGGTCGGTAGATGTGCTGCAAGTCAATGTCACACTTCGGCCACATTGCCAAAGCAACCGAATTCCTTCCATATCATCATCTTGCAAAGCCCTGCAAATTTTCACCTTAAGTACCAAAAAACACTCAGGCAAGACCCTTCACATTTACATACATCTCCCTCGATAAAACGACCTGCCCCAAAGGAAGCCAAGGCACCCACCAGGCACACACCATTGCATGGCCAGCAACGACAAACATAGTTTTGGGGTATGAGTCGTGTCCTGGGACGCTATCCGCTGCCACATAGCAATGGACGTTGAAAGGAAACATGACGGGCGCTGCTGGGCACCTCCATAGTCTTGGGCAACAAAGCGTTTTTCGCAAGCCATGATCTGGTAAAAACTTGGGGCGTCCACTGGAAGAGTGTTGTTGTCCAAAGGGTTCAGCCAGGTGATAACCCCACCAGCTTCATAGAGTCCTCCAGCCAAACAAGTTGCTGCGTTGTTTGGCCGCCAAACCTCCTTGAAACCGTCTTCCTGCGAAGAGCCCAAGGACAAAGGTTCATACTCATTCAGGGACTTGCTGGGGTCCGTCGCCAAGCCTAGCTTCATCAAAGCAGCCGGCAAGCAAGACAGCACCTCAATGAAGAAAAAAGATGAAAAAAGGCAGCAAGGTGGATTTACCAAAAATTTACCTGAGCATTCGATGTCTTGCAAAAATTGTAGGCCGAGGCGCATTTGGAATCACCTTGCGCATGATATCAAAGCCATTGACAGAAGCGGCATCTTCATCTGATGGCCAATCAATCTTTGTTGTTACAACTGCAGCAGGCACAGCAGCTGTAGGCGGTGGGGCTTTTGAAGCGACAGGTGTCGGCGCTGACGCTGATGGCTGGGGCTTTGTCTCCTGCTTAGCCTTTTTCGCTTTTTCTGCCTGCGCCGCTTGGCCACTTGGAGGTCTCTTTGCGGCTGCATTTGCGGCAGTCATGGGGCTGTGAGATTCAAGCAACACCTGGACTATGCAAAATTTGCGCCAAAAAGCTCTTACAACAACAATCCTCTGTTGCAATGCTCACGCTTGCTTTTTTTAGAAACCCAACAAAAAGTTGCGGGAAAGCTGAGATGGATGCTGCAAGCTTTCTTTTCCGGCTGTGACAGTCCCCTACACTGCCTGTCACCCAATGCATCCACGCAAGGCTGGATGCTGCACCCCTACCCTGGCCATCCGACGAAGCTGACGGGCAACATTGAACAAGTCTTTCTCTGAAGACACTACGAAACCAGGCTCTCCAGCAGCAAGTACCCAGTTGGATCCTTTCCTAAGATGTCAAAAAACTGACAACCCTAATGGTCATTTTGCACATCTGGACGAAGTCGGAAAAATCAAAGCTGGGGATTCACACTCATCTCTGAACAACCAAGGCTCAAAGCAATGAGGCGTCTGAGGAATGAAGTCACTGATGGATGTTTCTGCTCGAAGCTCTCCCCAAGCCGGATGTGGTTCTTCTGGGACAAGATCGGTTCGTGCAGCTCCGCAGGCTCCTGTTTCGTGAAGCTTTCTACCTGGATGAAAGGCTTGCCCAAAGCCACACCAGCCAAAAATGCTTGGATGAAGAAGGGCCTCGAGGACACAAGAGGCTACAATCCACAAACAACTTGACAGGGATGATGCCAAACTATGCCAACATTCGTGAAACATGCAGCGCATGCAAGCCCCAACCATCCCCAACCGTGCAAGAACTGAGGCTCTGACGGAACATCGCCTGGTTTGGGCACAACTTGCAGGTGACGCCAGCTACTGATCACAACTAAGTCCGACGAAGGGCAGTCAAAACATCTGTGGGTGAGCTGCGGTTGCATGGCCGAAAGATGTCAATCTTCTGTAGAGGAAGCCTTGGGGATTGAGTCGGAGCTGTGCACAAGTCGACGACTTGAAGGAAAGGCTTCTTCAAGTAGTCTGATGCTCCGGGTGGCCCAGCAATGCAAATCAGCGAAGCTTTGCGCAAGGTCTCTGCCTCTGCTGGGTATGGCGCCCGGCTTGGGTGCTGCTGTCTTCGTTTACTTTCCTCTATCTTCTTAGCTTTTGTTTTGGCAGCTGCAGCAAACAAGCGCTCCAGGTTCTCATTGTTTTGCGGGTTGTCCGCCAATGGCCGATGCCTTGGCAAATGCTCCCTCGACACACCAAGCACTGTCCGACTTTCTTGTGACACCTGCTTTGACAATTGATGGTAGATATGATCTGCGGCTTTGACCTGATTCCTGCAAATGCTGCTTTCCGTGCCTTTTCTTTTTTCTCTAGTCTTGCCTTTGTCTTTCCTCTCTTTGTAGAGCCAAAACCGATTGCCATACGTAGATCTCCAAATCCCTGCAAGCTCCAAAGAAAGGGCGGTGGCCCGCAGCTGGGGTTTTTCATCTCCCGTGGCAAAGAACCGCTCAGCAAAGTCTTCCTCAGCAGCTGGGCCATCAATGTCCAGCTCAACCAACATAGAGAGTGTGACCCCATTGTCCTGCAAAGGGCCCAAATGAGAAAGGTGAAGTTTCGTGGCTCGAGACAACACCCGCTCAGCTCCTGTGCTGTTGTCCTTGAAACCTAAATAATGAGCTACAAAAGCAGGCAGGTGCAAAAACACCCCACGCGACAAGGTTTTGCTGGCAAACTCTGGGGTTAAAGCCTTCCGCCATGCTTCTCTGTTGTCAACAACTGCTCCATTCTCCAAGTCCTCAGAGTAGTCAGCCAACAGCCTGTTTGCAGCCGCCCACCACTCTCTGGAAGCAGCCTGCCAATCCGCACAGCGCAAGCATGAGCGAAGCAAGCCACACACACATATCAAGCACGGGGCCACTGAGCTCTGCATCAACTTCTGCCAAAGCCACATCGATCACTGCACGCAAGCTGAAGATGCAGGAGCGGTAATCATCCTTTGAACACTGTGGCCATAAGTAATGCACATGTTGTCCATACATGATGGGTGGGCATTGCATGGCCTGTTGGCAAATCAGCCGCGTGACCGTTGGAGCATCTACTGAGTCATCTAGGATGTGGTTTTCCAGGAAGAGAGTCTTCATCCTGCAATGTTTCAAGCAAGCAAATATATTCAACACAGGCCCCCCCAAGCATGCTAACATAAAATGCCCGTCCTCCTGAATAGCTCTGTCTCTGCTCTGTGCGTGGTTGCTGGATCATGATCGCTACAATCAAAAGACCGCAGGAATCGCAGCATTTCAGAAGAGAAATCAGAGGCTAGGCCGACGTTCACCAAGAACTTGGGCGTGAGCTTCTCCAGCAACTCCTTACATTTCGCTCTGAAAGAAAGCTTCTGCCGAGTGTCCTGCAACTGGACGGCAAGGAGAAGTGCAACTGGAACAAGAAGAGCAGCGAAACGCCGTAAAGGTGCATCTTGCGAATTCCACCGGACAGGCGAATATAGTTCAAGTGCTTCAGAGCCACTTCCAAGGGTTTCTGCCATCCAGGGCAGCTTTGAGCCTTGCACGCATGCGCAACAGGCAGAAAAACTGCTGCATCTATAAAGAGCGCTTGCAACATGTCGATTCTTGACTGGAAGCCATCATCATGGTAGAATGCGATAGTTTAATACCTTAAACATCTTTAAACATCAACCAGCCAAAGGCAAAAACATACCTCGTTCAAACATTTTAAACCAAAGGTCCTGATGCAATGCGCAGGGTCTCGGTTCACCAGCGTCAGGTTAGGACAAAAGCGCTGGGCAAGAATCCTTCCGCACTTCTTCGCCGCCGGACAGCCATCACTAGTGTAGTGGCGGACAATTTCCCTCAAGTGGGTCAAGACATCTGGGTCTGTGTCCATATGCAAAGGAGTTTCTAGTGCTGCAAGTCCTCGCTCAATGCTCTCTGCCATCCGAACACTAGGGTCTTCCTCATAGTTTGCGAGGGACTGTTCACCCAGCTTGAGGACCTGAACTAGACCACTACCACCACGCTCGTTGCTCAAATTGGAATGGAACAGAACAACTCGATGGTCTTTCTTGTCGTCCACAATCAAAGTCATGGTCGATGCTCTGAGGAGGCATTCCACCTTTCTTCTGCCAACTTGCTCCCTAAGCACTTTGACAATTTGGGCGGCAGCCCTGCGACTAACTTCCTTGGGATCTGCCCTTTGCTGACTTATGAATGCTTCTGTGAAAGAGTTGCACTCCATGCCCTGAAACGAGTTGTTGGACTTGACCATGCGCCATATCCTCAAGTAGTCTTCTAGCTGTGGAACAGCGCCGCCAAAAGCATCACCTTGTTGCGGGGTAAAAGGCATATGCCCTTACTTTGTGCTTTTCTCAAACAAAAAAACTTAAGATCCTGAATGAAATTTTTCAAACCCGTATCAAAGCACGCTGCTGATGAGATGGAGGCGTGGTTGAAACCAGAAGTTGCCCTGGGTGAAGGAAACATTGCAAAGCCACTTTGTGAACATCTTGCAAACACATCTAATGTGTTATAAGAATGTTTTTCCCACACGTTCAACATGTTAACAACATTTTTGTCAGCAGGGCAAGCCTGATTGCACTTGCTTGCACGCTGGAAAGAGAACTGATTTCGTACCGTCCCCATTTTGCGTTAAAGAGGCGCTTGAGCTTGAGGCCCTCTGCTCCGGTGTTCTGCAAACGAGCTAGCATGGCTGCGCAAACATCGCAGCCAACTCCCCAAGACCCACAGAACCTTGCGGGTTTCTCGTTCAGCCAAACTAGTTGCTTCTGTCCAGGCAACTGAATGGAAGCTATGTGATCCCGCCATGCTTGGCGGTGCACTAGGTATCTACATCTGGGACAAGAGTCTGAGAAGTCTCGAGGATTTGGGTGCGCTGATTTATGCTGCTGGTGCCCAGCTGCTGCATCATGGCGCAAAATAGTTGCCACATCCCTTTGAGATGATTTGGGCGCTTTCCCTGAAGCAATCACCTTTCTCTTCTTTTGTGCCTTCGCAAGGCTGAGGTCCTTTCCATTGCTGCTTCCGCCATCAGGCACGTTGCTGTACACTGAATCTAACAACCGCTTCATCTTGGACAGCGGGAAAACTTTTTTCATGCAGAAATATTTGCAAGAGATGATAATGCTGCTACATCAACTGCGTTTGCGACATGAACCTGCGTCAGTGGAATGCAAGGCCCGTAGCTGCTTTCTTGCTCTCCCCCGCAAAAAAAAAGGTACCTGAGAGAAATCTTGACACTACGAATATAAGTCAGACAAAGAACGCTTAAGTGGCAGGGTCTTGCCCTGACATGGGCGTGGAAATTCTTTGCCCTTTGCAAGCATCTGCTTGCTTTTGGGGCTCTTCTTATTTTGTTTTTTGGCCGGGCGCCGTTTAGCAACCCGATTGCCAGACACAACCAATTTGTTACCCTTCCAACTAAAAACTGTTGGGTTTTGAAGCCCTGCGGTAACACTCTTTGAAGCAAGGCGAGGCTCATTTGACCCTCGCACCTTGTCCCAAGAAACCAACGCCATGGCTAACATCATGGCCAAAGCAACGCAGCGGAGGTGCATGCCATTGCCAGCCATCTTGTGCAGCTGGGAAGGCGAGACTCCTTCAAAATTTAACCTTTCTGGAAGGCCGAGCAGCCGAAGTTTCTCCCTAGGTGTGAGGAACCGAAACGCAGCACTGCTTTCGGCCAGCAACAATTTGGAGCTGGTCGTAAGACAAGGAACCACGCCAAACCCTACTGGCATTCTTGAAATGGATTGAGAAACATCAAGTACCATTGGAAAGCCCTGAGCTCTGTGTTTCACCAGCGCTATCTCGAAGGAACTTTGTTCCCGTGGTAGCAGGAAATTGATTTGGCGTGGCTGGAAGGTGGCATCCCCAAGCCCTCCCTCATGAGATCATGTTGCCGAACCCACTTGTGACAGCACTTCTTCTGGCCAAGTTGCTTGCGTTCTGATGCCTTAGAACAATGCACTTTGCTGCTGTCCAAGCAATTTCGCAAAGGCAAAGAAGGCAAAGACTGGCTCACCTTTGAAACAGCAAGGCGTATGAACTCGGCTAATTGGGGTGAGCCAGTCACAACTGCAATATCCTTTCGAACAAAGAGCAAGTAAACCCTAGGCCGCCTGTTTGGCTCCTTCATGTCTCTGGCAGGACAAAGCGGCAGCAAACACATGTGGTACTTGTCCAGAATGCCAGACCGACGAAGAAAGCCCAAGAGCTGCTGTTTGAATGCCAAAATCCCCTCCACATTTTCCATCACAAACCATAAGGGCGACATGTAGGCCGCTGCTGCGACCCCAGCGTGGAACACCTTGGCCCGCCTATCACGCCAAACTTGACGTTTGCCATTTTGTCTGCTGAAAGGTTGACAGGGAAATCCCACCACATAGCCGGTCAAGTTGCCCTTAGGCAAACTTGCCTTGTTTCTCACCAAAATGTCCTTGAATATCACATCTGCCCGACCGTTCGCCCGAAGCCATTGTCGGACATGTGGGCAAATGTCGCTGGCAAACCTGAGCCAGGCGGTGAAAGCTCATGTTACGTGAGTTCCATTTGCCCCAAAAAGATTCTGCAAGACAGACATCCTACGTGCAAAGTGCAAACGACTAGCGTGACTACACATTGAAGCTGAAGGGCGGTTGATGGAAACGAAGCTGTAGCAAACTAGCTGCCAAAGCAGGTGTGTCTAATCCACTGCAATCAGTCCCAATCCGATGCACATAAGATTGCTCCCAAATAGAAGAGTCCTTGCCATGCTTCTGTGCCCAATGAGACCGTGCTTGAAGCACGGCATTCCTAAGCAAGTTGCAGCGGCCATCGGCCCCTAAGTTCATCTTTCCTGAGCAGGGCCTCTGATTTGGCCAAACGGCAGAAAAGAATGAAAATGGCAGCTGGACTTGCATTCATAATTACCTCGCTGTCTTTCGAAAGGCTGGTCTGTAAAAGCAACAATCCATATCACAACACAAAGCTCTTTATCAACTTCGAAGGCAGGAAGGTAAAGCCGTTCTTTCAGTCTCAAGAAATTACATCTATGTATTTCAAAATGCTTCGAGGTAATCATGGGACATGTGCCCAGGGGTTGACAAGCTGGCCCCTGATCAAAGGCTGGCCCGGACAGTTGTGCAGTTTCGGAGCCCTGACCTTCTTGCCAAAGTCTGCAGCCCTTGCCGGCGGATGTCTGAACTCTAGCCTCAGGCGCAAACATTCTTGAACAGTTCTTTAAAAAGAAGAATTGAGTGGTTTCTTGTCTTTTGTAGCAAGAGAGAAACTTATTCTTTGCCAAATATTCGTCATCCCTATAGGTCTAGCCCGAATTCCACCAACGGGGTATCAAGATTCAACACTGACACAGTATCATGACCCAGTGGGCAAACACAATGGTGTCAATCTTTGCCCATGGCCGCTCAAGGAAAAGAGTTCTTTTTCACCAGTTCTGCACCCATCACCGCGCACGGCTCACACCTCAAAAATTACGTCACTTTCTTGACGGGCCTGACGCTAGAGCATGTGGCTCTAAAGAGCTTCCAAGCTGCTGTGCAAAAAACAAAATCATGAGGTGATGTGAGACCGGTGGAAACAATGACCACAGCATTTCAGCATTCATTCACCAAGCACAGGCTTACGCTCAAAATTTTTAGCCCCGAAAGTTTCAAAGCCTATCATTCAGCTTTGTCCCCTGCAATGGCTTCAATGTTTTCAAGATCAGTCTTGCTTTGCTTCAGGATAGACTCATGATGGTCGATGAACTGCTGCAGCAAACGCTTCCTGGCGCCGGTTCTGAAGACATGTCAGTAAGACGCCAATCACACCCAAACTAGTAAGGCAGATCATAGTAACCTTTGAAGAATTAAAAGGAACAAAGTATTTCACACATAAGGCAAGTGCGTCTTTGACACACCTGATACTTTTGCAAAAATGCTCTAGCAATCGAAGCGTCTTGCGGTTCCACAAGCTTCCAAGCGGCTCTTGCTCACCTGTGGCCACAGCTTCCACTGTAAACCACGCCACGGTAGAAGCCACCTTCATCCACCAGGAATCTTTCCAACTATTCCCAGCAAAGCGCCAATGAGGAAATGCGCACTCGGTAGCTGGCACAGAGCAGCCCTTCATGGCCTGAATGACTCGCCTCATTTTGTGTCGCGCTCGGTGTCGAACGTGTACGAAAAATTTCCGGGGTTTTTGAAACCTTCACAAACTAATTTCATCGAGGGGCAACGGCATTTTGACTTGAAGTAGAGCCACCTGCTCGTGCTGAACCCGGGAAGAGTACATGAAGTAGGCCGCCACGCAAGCTGTGCGTGCATCAGTGAACGCTGGAATAGGTGCTGAATCCTGGGCTAGGTGGCTTCCAGCCTCTCCACCACCCTTGACAGTGTTCCGCTTCAAATAGTCCATGACGTCAGTGTCCACCTTCCCACATGGAAATTCTTGGCTTGCAGTGATCTCAAAGCATTGTCGTTCACTTTCATGAACTAAGCCTCGAAAAGTCATCCCAAGGATAAGGAAGAAGGTGATGGTTGCTTCGTTGTTGAGGGCCATCTCCTTGGTGTTGGCCGTGCAGCTTGGAGCTGTCTGGTCAGCAAAAACACGAAGTATCGCAGGCTGCAACGTATATTTTTGGCACACGCCCTTGAAACATTTTGGATCCAACAGAGGGATGCCATGGTCGTCTTCCACTTTGGTCTGGAAAGCCAGAGGCGCCTTCACTTTCAAGACGTCGCCGTCAACCTGCATTTTGCCATCACTCAGCAGCTTGTGCCAATCAACACCAGGCTCCACTTCCACGACATGGAAGGACGAGAGGCAAGTAAGCTTTTGTGGAAATCTGCCACCAGGCCCACTTTGATTGGACAAAGAGAATCGCAGTCGCCGGGCATCTTGCCTCGCACAAACCTCAGCCCGTCACCGAAAACGATAATGTGTGATGCCAGCTTAACAATACCCAAAAACTTTGATTTTGGTGGCCAAGAAGCCGATATGGCACCCAGCACGCTGCTATGGAAAAGCTGACCGGTTGGTAGCCTCGGTGTTTGTGAGAGCCCTTGCCAAGACTTCTCTGTGAGAGCTAAGTAGAATATGGCTGACGTGGAGAAGGCCGCTGGTGCGGCAGCAAAGGTTGGTGGCAAGTCACACTGAAGCTGATGGATTCGCTGCGGTGCTGGGGACTATATAGCGCAAGCTTCCACCTCTTGTGATGTCACGCATCTAACTTATGAGGTCTCATGATTTGTTGGGACAGAAACAGGCAGCGATAAAATGACAGAATTCTGTTTAGACATGAGTTTCACAGATTTTCTCTCTTACACCCACGGTATCAAAACATGGAGCTGGCAGGAGGCAGGGATCTACGCCCAATGTCTGGGTGAGACGCCTGCAAAATCAATGGTCCCCACGAACCAGCTTGACTTGCCGATGTTAATTAAGAGTGGAAGAGTGATTTTGGGGTTGAAAAAGCTGAAGGAAAAGGGGAAAAACAGCAACATGTAACAACAAGTGCAGGGCGGGCAGGTCGGTCATCAAACACAGCGCCACAATTAGTCAGTTCGTCAGTAATCAAACAAGCAGTCAGAGAGATAGATAGATGGAGCTGAAACATCTGTTGACCCATCAGTGTTTTTGCTCTGCCATCTGTGATTCACAACAACAAATCTCTCCATGTCAAAAAAAAGTATTGAGTAGTACTTAGTACAATGGTGATGCGACCACAAATTTTGCACAGACAGTTGTGAAACCAAAATTATGACTTCCAGCTCTTTTTGCATGTAGTTTCCCACAATTTGAAACTAAAACTGTGACATATTTGGTTTTTCTTAAACTTTCCAAATGCACATAATCACATTTTTCATAGCTTGGAAGTCAAAATATTGATATTTATGTGATTTTTCATGGTTTTTCAGGGTTTTTGGAGCAACACCACGCTGTTTTCCTCATGTTGTTGACACAGATATGCTGTTTTCAGCTGTGTTTTCCATGTTTTTGGATTCCAATTTACCGACCACCCCTTCGGTAAATTGGAAAATGTGTTTCGTGTTTGGTCTTTGGTTGCAAAAAAATGAAGAAAACATCATCAATCATACATGTATGGAACTTTCTGGGACAAAAAATGCCACATTCATGTACGGAGTGAATTTTCTATCTTGAGGCACAAAAAGTACAACTTGATTTTTACAATGTTGTGCTCAGGCGTTGACAACCCCGAATGCACACATACACAAATAAGGTACGAATACAGCATAAGCCGGGGTCTTTGCCAGTCGCCGCCCATTGATTTTTTCAGATGTATTTGTTTTGAAAGTAGGTGCTGATGGTTCATTCTAATTCTAATTGCCTTACCGGTGTAAACAA
>OMLO01002237.1_pt1 | contig 15481 bp, 13 predicted proteins | sample 1674811 | NCBI WGS metagenome assembly OMLO01 (sample SAMN06265003, study PRJEB25207) | coral metagenome | isolation source: Coral host | place: Mexico:La Bocana,Puerto Morelos, Mexico | collected 2008-11-13 | reverse complement strand
AATATTCAGAACTGATTTATTTGTAGTTCCATCAGAAACTGAATTGCTTATGCTAATGAAGCAAATATTGTAAACAAGGATTCCCCTATTGTACAATAATAGTGTATTATTAAGTATTTTGTAACAGTACAACACAGTGTAAGATCAAAGACTCCTCATCCACAATATCCAGTCAGTCAATGCATCAATCTGAAATAGTCTAGTTAGCTTTAAAACAACATTGCTAAACATTGTTAAAGGAGTCTGAATTGACGTTTGAGAAGTTTAAAGCCCTTGAAGTGTCTGCATATTGCAGGTTTTGTGCACCAAGATAGCTGAATATTAGCATCTATGTCTGCTTGACAGAGGTGTCTGCTGATTGCAGGTTTATTTTACAGAAAATGTAGGAAGAAAATTTAGGGTCTCAAGCTGGCGTCTGCTTAATATGGGGTGTCCGCTCAATATGGGGTCCACTCAATGCAGATTTCAAGTTCCTGAGTACTGTAACCAGGATGAAATCTTAGTTTAAACAATCTCTAAAAAAACATGAATTTAGGATTGATCATTGCAGTTACACACAAAACTTAAGCAGCTGTGAAATTAAACCCTGTAAAACAATCATTAATATCTTCAATAACACTCTGCATATTTTCTCTGACAACAGAGATGATCTGTAAATATTGAGGAACAATATCAAACAGGATTCATTAAGCATGTTGTCTATACACTCACAGGACATATTTTGACTGGAGATGAAGAAGGCCTGTATCCTCTCTTTCTTTGTTGATGAACACAGCTGTGAAACAACACCACAGTTGAAGTCAGAATTATGAATTTCAGTCTGAAGGTTGAAAAATTACTTTTATTATTTTTTATTGCTTAGCTTTCCAGAAAGAAAGCAACTGGCACTGGTCATTAAACTTTTGAAATGCTGACTTACATCTTCGGTTTATCATCTCGCATTTCACCTTGAGCTTTTGTTTGAGGAATCTGTGGCAATTCTACTTCTTGGTTTACAGGCTCCTGTAAAGAAAGTTAAAACCAAGAGAGTTGCTTGCTCAAATCCCACTAGTTAATTTCAGGGATAAAATTAACTTTCATTTGTTCTTCAGGGTATAAAATGGAAGCAGATGTGACCTACCTTTACTGTTTGCCTTTGGGTTGGAGGTACTGGCAAGCTAAAAAAATATAAAAAACAATACACAATAGGGTTTGAGAAGCATCCTGGCAATCAACAGTGATTATGACAAGTGCTGTATTGCAGGACAAACAAGATTTCACAAGGCTGTAGGCCAAGTCCAGTTTGGTGGTGAAAGAAATGTCTTGAACCCATGCATTTCCAAATTAGACAATTGCATGCAGTTCTCTCACTTCTTGATAATGTTGTGCATGATACTGTCCAAAGTACTTGCACTAAATGTTGACATTATCTGAATTAAGAATAAATTTGGACAGTTTGCAAAATTAACAAAATAGTAACCTTGTGTGCACATGTATGGGATATTGAGCTGGTGATGTGAAAAATGTTTAAACTTACATATTTTTGCCCTTCATTTGTTGGTCATGGTGTTCAGGTGATGCTGGTTGACTGACCGTGTTTGAAGTAGCCGTTTGGCTTTCAGTTATCATCTGCAAAATCATCAATAAAAGAGATTCACATTTATTCACCGAGAATAAAATTTACCATCTCTGAGCAATATCAATGTCAACATGGGATGGCAGCTTACAACATTACTGATCCTAGCATGCTTTTGTGCTCATGCAGTGATTACAGAGTCTACCTGGGTGGGGCTGTTGAAAGTCTGATGAAGCTAACCCAGGATTAGCAGGAAGTTTTTGTTTCAGTGTTGTAATTTTCTGTTCATGTTATTTATCCTTCAGTTGTGAGTTTAAGTAATCTCAAACTATCCTGGGTTAGTTTAACTGGCTTTCAAACAAACCAGCCCTGTTGTCCTGGAGGTCATGGGTTAAACCAGTCATGGGGACTGGCAGTCTTTTTTTTAACCATACTTCTTTCATAAGATGTCCACTGTAAAATGGTGGTGAAGTAGTGATGGACTTTGATTAGTTAATGCCACTGACAACTTAAAAACCTTTCACTCACTAATTTAAGACATTTTTAAACTTACTGGAAGTAGCGACTGTTTCTTCTTCAAAGCCTAGGAAATACCAAGACATATGATTACCATAAACCATTGATACCACAACTCACGCTGCCTTGTAGTGTGTGCAAATGTGCTGAACATTATGTGTTGCTGTCACTGAATACTGAACGCACTTAGAGAAAGTAACTTGTACTGACCAGTGTGACTGATTAAGTACTAAAGAGGACTTACAATTAAATAATGGCTCAATGCCAAAATTTACCAAACTCATTAAGGAAATTGTTACTGCAATGGTGCTTTGATATCAATCAATCAATCAAGACTGTGTTTTACCAAATTTCTTAACACCTTGGTTAAAAAAATGCTGCATTTTGCTAGTGTTTGGAAATATCATAAATCACATTATTTCATGGTCGATATATACCCTGATGATAACATGTACCTGCTGTTCACTTGTGACATTCTGCAACTCTTTTCTAACAGTGTTACTGTGTTGTTCTATAAGTTAAATAAGATGACAAAATTGGTATTTGGTACTCTGGCTACTGAGGTGGTAAATGGCTTCTATAAAATTTAATATCAGTTCCTTTAACAGCCACATTGAGGACAGAAAGTTGCCGAGATGGATTGGTTGGTTGGGATGTTAAACACTGGCCACTTTGAGATGTGACTGTTAGTGAAGATTACATCCTAATGACAACAGCCAATTGAAGATGAATGAGTTTCCAGTAAATGGAAAAGGAAATAAATGTTAATAAATTCCAATATTTAATGGTATGTGTGTGATATAAAATGCATGTGTCAGGTGAAGTGGTCTATACTGTCAGAGGTTATTCAAGTTTTCAACACACTAAGTGACTAGATTATTAGACAAAAATATTTTAACCCCTCTTGGATGGGACACTACTCCATCACAGGATTACCCCCCAGCATCAAATTACTGCTACCCATTTATATCCTTAAGTGGAGGGAGCACTTTAAGTCAAGTGTCTTTCCTAAGAACAAGACAATGACACCAGCCAGAGGGTTTGATCACGGACTGATCAATCCAAAGGCAAGCACACATCCACCTCGTACTTGCTTATGATATGCTCACCAAATGCTGGGTGTTAAGACCTACAATGAAGTTCAACACAGGATGAAGAGTTTGATTAACAGCAAGTTATCTGTTTCCTACCCCTGTCAGCTGCATCCTTTACAAGGCTCCATTCTATATTAGTGCCTGATATTTCAGTCTGACAGGACTGGTGACTTGATCTCTTGACGTGGATTTCCTTCAGGAGTGGACTTGTGCTGCGATCAGTTAAGACTGGCTGGACCTGGGTAGTCTAAGCACAAAGTTAAACAACAAGGTAAAAAAGCAATACAGTAAACAATGGGGCAGTATTATTATTATTATTATTGAGACTTACACAATATGTCAAAGATAACATAAATTATGCAAGACTTCACATAAAATTGTCATCAGATCTGATTCATACAGAAGTGTAACAGCTCTTATTTTTTGTCCTCTCAATCGGTATCAACCCATTCATGTGAGACCTTAATTAGGAGAGCTGCCACTCAACCCAATTCAGGCAAACTTTTCCAGGACAATTCACCAATATTCTTGCATGCCTTTCCTCAGAATCACTGACACATCATTATGTATGCACACAAAACGCAGCATACTCTAAGCTCACATTGGGGGCAATATACTGACTTTCTTACCTTCCTGTTTATGTCAATAATGCTTACTGTTTACTGTTTATGTCGATAATGGCTAACCCCAGTAGAACAGTGCCACATAGTACAAGATCTATTGAGAGAACAGCTTTTCTCCTGAATCATGACGATCTCAGTCAACCCATAATCAAAGCTGACTGCAGTGGGCTGCAGATGTTGTTGACCAGTAACCATAATAAAACCTAACCTAAATAGCTCTGAGGCAAGTTATTACTATTGCAACCTTACCTTGGTCTGTGTTGACCGTCGTCTATGTAACCCATTTGATTCTGTGGAACTTGAAGATAAAGTGGAGTGTGGTGAGCTTTTCTTAGAATGACGCAGTAGATCTAGCTCTCTCCTTAGAAGAACACAGTGACGCTCCAACCTGCAAAACAAAACATTAAGAAATAAAGTTACCTACCTACCAAAATTGAGGCTTAAATCATTTCATGCTTCTGTAATCTTAATCATCTGCGTGTGCTCCCTTTTTGCCTGTCCTAAGTCACATGGACACAATGTAAATGCGGGACATTGCTAAATTCCTATGTAACCATTCTTTACATTCCTAATGTAAGATTCACCAAATGCAACAATGTAAGGGTAAGGGTGATTAGCTAGTCTGACATAACCATAGAATGACACTATGTAAAAAGAAACAGTGATTAATTGTCTCGGTCTGTGAGATTCAACTTTATACGTCACTGATGATCTATTTTCTGTGCACGTATGGAGAGACAAATTCAATTTTAAAAAAATCATGGTACACAACAGTTGCATCTTGGGCTAAGATTTCAAATCGTAACCAAGTGCTACATGAAAAATGAGATGCAAAATAAAAATCTGATGATCAACAAACCATGGAGTGCAGGAGCCATTCTGACACCTGGTCGTGAAAGTTTTTTACACTTCCGAGTGACCTCTTGAAAAGGAAGAAATTCAATTAAACCTGATTATTATCTTTGAATTGTGCTGCAAAGGCACGCTAATACAATTTAATGAAACATGCAAACAATTTTGTACTTCATTCTAGAAGAATCTGGGCCTGAAGTGCATGAACTATAATGGAAAGAAAGTAAAGAGTTATGAAAAAATTGAGCTTTAACAAAGAAAGCAGCTTAAAAGTCCTTATTTGAGTTGCCTTCTCCCTAAGAAATGACATAATTAACTTACATGATATGAAATTGTTTGCTTTTCAAGGTCAATATTAAAGCAAAAACTATGCACGCCTATGACCTCTAAACAGTGGTTAACACCATAGTCAAATGGTTACGTTATTTTGTTCATACTCCTCCTAATAACATGTCGGGTAGAGTGCCCTCCAAAATAAGAATAAAGCCACATAGGCGAATTAAAAGAGAACGATACATCTGTGCATGTCTCCACAGCTGAACCAATTACCATCATAAAGAGATGTTTAAAATTTTAAACAGCATGACACTTGAATATGATTAGTAAGGTGGACTCACCGATGTCACCTTAGCATGCTGAAACAGTAAATGCATATGTCTGCAGGCAAGCTACTGCACATAACATTTGTCCAACCCATGCTTCTGCTAATCCAGGAAGTCGGGAGAGATAATATTACGTAGTTGTAGTAAAACTACCTTTAGTTAACGAAGCAAAGAAGCAAAATTTTTGTTGATCAATGTTTTCTGAAACAAAGCTAAGCTCCTCTTGTCTCTTGTTGTTTTCCATTCTAAAAAAAAATGTTTAATCCTTACTTGTAGTTTTTTGGCACTTCTTTACAAAACTAAGAAGGTTTTGTAAAACAAAACCAAAAGATTTAAATATCTTTCATAATAACCCCCTCTTTATTCCTTTGGGTTATGAGAGAATCAGGAGAGATGTCTTCTGCCAGAAGAAAATAGGACTTGGGTTTATTTAAACCCTACAGTCTTCACCCCAGGAATAAGACAGGGTGTAAGTAGAGCTGTGAGATAAATTTGATACAACAAAAACAATAATTTACCAACAAAGAGCTATTGTAGATATTGTTGGCATAACATAAGCCATGATAAAAATACCATATGTCTAGATTGAAGATCTGTTTGTCTGGTTTGATAATGCCCACGGTTATAATTTTTTATAACTAACTATAAACACATGTGCAAAGAAATGAAACATTATTAAATAACAAAGTTTTTTTTCTGTATTTTCCAGCATCAACATATGTTATGGAAGAGAAAGTTAGCTAGCCTGTGAAATATTACAAAACCTTGCCCAAGACAGAACATCTGGTAGGTAATGGATATCTTAATTTTGAAAAGATTGAATTTGTTCAAAGTACAACTTTTGATGTGAAAACAGAAATGTCCTATTTGACCTTCATCCAAATACAATGAATGTTTGATCCAAGTTATTGTCAAGGCCTGAGTATTGCATACTGAATGAGGCAACATGCAAAGTTAAGTTCTAGTATAAAACAACACTGAGAAGGAACAGCATGTTTTGAATTGTATATTAAGTCTTCAAACCAAAGATAATTTCACTAAATAGAATTGACAACAAGATGTTTTCTTTTCCCATATTCTTGTGACCATTAAAAAGTTAAACCAAGTAAGGTTTACAAATGATTATATATTAGGTTCTTCTGTTGTAACCTTTATTCTAACTTCCAATTTCAGCCATCCATTATAAAAAGTCTTCATCAAAACTTTTCCCTTTATTTTAGTTGCAGCAAGGTTGAGAATTTGATTTCCTTCCTTGTTTCAAACTTAAAATAACAAAACAATTCTATAATTTCAAAATACTAGTCCACTAATAACCATCGATGGTTTTTTTACCTACTTGTAAGCACACAAACTTGTGACAGGTCTCCTTATACAGTTAGACCCCACAAATTTGGTAAATTTTAATTCCATTTTTTCAAGCTGAAACCCATTTCCCCTGAATAAGCCTTTGTTTTTTTTCAGTTTTTCACTATCAGCTATTTCAAATTCAGCTCTTTTGAGCTTTTAAATGAAGCCCATTTATTTCAAACCCCATTAGCAAAGCTGAAAAATGAACATTACCATGACAGTGACAGAACACCACCTTAGATCATATCTGGAAAACCACACTTTCAGCGTTTTTTCATTTGTGATGTTGTTCCTGAACTTTTTGTCTTTAGGTGCTCTCTTCCTACCATTGGTCAATAGAAAAAGTACATTCCATCTTGTTTTTTTACATATTACATTTTTATTTTCATACTGAATGCTGATCCAGTTTTTTCGAACCCCACAATTTTTCAACTATTTTTCTTTTCCCTTCAGAGAACTTGTCTGATCAGTGGTTGGATGTGATAATCAAAACAATCCTTTGATAAACAGTATTATTTTGGTCCTTGTCATTCCCTTTCTTAAAAAAAACAAAGGGAAGCCAGCTCAGTTTGTATTTTGTGGACTTTGAGGGGTTGGGAATACTGAGTACTTAGTGAAATAAGCAAAAAATACCACAGGTTAAGCCTGCGATTTGTTATCACGTTTATTTAAGAAAACCTGCCAAATCCTCATGTGTCAGACATGCAAAGCCAAGTATTTTTAGACCAATCAAAGTTCAACTTCTGGATTCAGTCTCATATTGAATGTCAAAATCTCAGACAACGTAAAGACTATAAAATCAAACTTTTAATTTCATCCTCTAAGAGAGAGGTCAACCTGTTTCAACTGCAATACTCCAAGGGATCTCGGGCTTTGTTAAGTTGTCTTGGGCTGTGTGCCTTAACAAAGTCTCTAATTAATACCTCTACCTCTTTTGACAACTTTATAATGGGTTTCAACTGATTTGACCAATCAAACTCTAATACGGGTACATTAGGGGGTGGAGTTGACATTGTAAGGGTTGATTACCTACCCAGGGCAACTCTGCCCCTGCCACTTCTTCCCTTAAATAGACTACAATTAGACAGTTGTCAAATAACTATTGTTTTCTCAATATCTTTCATTTGTTAGATAAAAACACCAGACATACTTTGAGAAACACAAGTGCATGTTGCAAATTAATGGACTCCAAAAATATCCTTCACACATGAGCACCTGATTAAACATTTAAAATACAAAATAAAACTAAAGAAATAAAATAAGAAATAAAACTGAGAACCAGAAAGTGTGTGGACATTCATAAAGCTGCTACCACAAAGTGTGGCCTACAAAAGTGTAAAACAATATGGCTCAGTAGTGAAAGGTATTATCGGAAATGGTAGTTTTTTTTCTGTTGATCTTAGTTCGTTGTGCTTGAACCTGATAGAGGGAAATTGAATCACGAATACATAATTTAAAGAAACAGTGGTTTATACACTGAAGAATAATTTACTGCGTGCCTTCGTGGGAAATTTGTATCTGTTCCATGTAACTGTCACAGTCCTATTGTTATACAGAAAGTTGATTCCTCTGCAGTGTCTCCCTTAGTGTGACAATCTCATAACACTTTGATGCAGCCAAATTTTAACTTTTCTCTGTTTCTTGAAAGAAAAAATAGGTAAGCTGTACATGCATTTTGAGTTCCAAGTCGGCAGCCCTGGGTCAAATTGGCTGAAATTTGGAGAGAATGTTGTCGGAATGTTCGCCAAGAAAAACGTGTCTGTCAATTCTCATTATTCCTCTCAATAAAATGTTATGCCTTTTATAGTGGTCAGTTCTATTCTTTTCCCTTTTCTAACTTCGTCCTCTTGCAAAAGAAAAACAAACGCATGTGCCAAAAATATGAAACACAGTTTTTGAGGTCAATGTGTGAGGAAACAGATGCCATGCTAATCATCTTCTCCAGCTTAAATATTTACCGTTTTAAACGGATGCGTTTTAAAAGATCTCTGTAATCTTACAGAGTGGGCTGTTAAATTCAAAGACTATTGGAACTAAATCCAACTTGGGGATTTTCTCCTAACTTACCACCAGATTTAGGGAGCTTAAGAAAAAAAAACAGGTACATGATTACTGGCCAGGGACTGAAAATGTGAAACTGAAAATGTGCCTGGAAACTAATGTCCAGTATTTTAAGCAAAACTTAAGAGAACCAAAAGAACTTAAACAACAGATCTAGGTCACAGGATACTACATTCAAAGACTATTGGAACTAAATCCAACTTGGGGATTTTCTCCTAACATACCACCAGATTTAGGGAGCTTAAGAAAAAAAAGACACCAGCTACATGATTACTGGCCAGGGACTGAAAATGTGAAACTGAAAATGTGCCTGGAAACTAATGTCCAGTATTTTAAGCAAAACTTAAGAGAACCAAAAGAACTTAAACAACAGATCTAGGTCACAGGATACTACATTCAAAGACTATTGGAACTAAATCCAACTTGGGGATTTTCTCCTAACATACCACCAGATTTAGGGAGCTTAAGAAAAAAAAGACACCAGCTACATGATTACTGGCCAGGGACTGAAAATGTGAAAATGAAAATGTGCCTGGAAACTAATGTCCAGTATTTTAAAGCAAAACTTAAGAGAACTAAAAGAACTTAATCAACAGATCTAGGTCACAGGATACTACACAGTGCACTGCTTTGTTTTACATTGTTGGAAAAAAGAGTTGACAAATGGCAGGATAACATAGGTTAACATGAAATAATTATTGCTGTCTCACATTAACAATACGACAACAATACACACAAATTCCAAGTTTGATTTAAATTATGTTACATAGCATTATATTGGAAAAACTTGTGTAGGTTTCTGTCATACTTTTTTCAGAACAAAATTTGAGATGTAAAAGTTTTATATTTTCTTTGAAAAGGAGAGAGCATTCCCACACTGATTAGAGGGGAATGAAATGGGGATCCAAAACTTCAAAATCGCATAGAAAAACATAAAAATGCAATCCCACATCAAAATATTTCCAAAATGCTGCAAATACACAAGATGCCATGATAAATACTTAAGGTTCGACATTCCATTAAAATTACAACCTAATTGATTTATTCAACGCTTTCCAGGAGTTTATGATGCTGGCTTTTCCTGAACACCAGTATGGAATACTTATAAAACTGCAATGCCACAGATTAAAATATAAATTTCCGCAAAACCACATCACGGCAAACCCTTAATGCCCCTCTCTGTATTGATGGCAGCAGAGTTCCTTTTGCAACTTGAGAATGAGGAAGAAACTCTGCAAAGTATGCCATTTAAGATTCACCAGATACATTAGGGAAAATTGCTTGAAGATAATTTATTGAAAAGGTGCCAGGTTGAAATGAACACGTTCAAAGCTGTGATTACATGTTGTAATGTAATCATGGTAGTTTTATCCATCACAGTCTGGATGAACATATCTCCGGTACCATGATTGCCTTCTGGTGCTTCTCATAGTGGGAATTAGCCATTTGCAGGCCCACTGAAATTGATACATGTTTTGATTTTTCATCCCAAATATCCCAAGAAAAATCCTGTTATAAGTAAAACAACAGAAAACAAACAAAAATTACGTCTCACAACCTTCAATATACGCCAGTAACAAACCCCGTTCACACTACCTTCTTCAACGTAGTTATGACGAGAATAAGATATACCATTTATAAAAATCTCAAAACTAGACCGTAGTTCCCTGACTATTAGTTTCTGCCTGATCTGGTAAATAGAAACGGACATAATGTAACGCTCATGGTGACATATGCTTTGTGCATCAAGTGGACGAACAAGTCGCCAACAATCAAATCCCAATTGATCTCACGATGGAATCTTCCTTTTACAACAAAAACAAGCCACGTCCCGAGCAAAACCCTAGTCAAAGCAACATCAGACTTGCTACTCCCATTGTTTCGCAAGGAAAACTAATTTCCGGGCGAGCTGAGCAAAGGATATCCATTTCACACTGCGCTGTTTATGATGTCGATCTACTTTCGATTGGCACAACAATTTCCACCTTCGACTAAATACTTCGTGGTAAAAAATTAAAAAAAACTCACATGAAGCAAAGGAAGACATTCGATAGCGTTAGCTGAATGGTGACCTTGTGAATACACACTCAACCTTCGACACAAAAGGATTCCAGCACACAAAAGAACCCTCAAGCATGAATAATCGTTCTAGTGAAACAACAATTGTAGGCATGCTTCGAAAAACAAGTTCAAAGAAAATGCAACCGTACGTTAAACAGCACTTAAATGAGCCGAGGCATCCCTAAAAAACAAGTTTTGTCTTCTACACAACGCCCGTTAATTGCCCAGTTTATGAAACAAAATGCCGAAAATCAAAACAGCAGATCAGTAGCTTAACAATGGCAAGTAGCGGCCCATTGTTCTTTAATAAAGGAGAGCGAACCGACCTTTAATGAAAAATTAAACGACATATTTCTTGCTGATTACTTTTTGATGCCTAAGGGACAAAAACGAGATCGAATTTTACCGTTTTGAGTTCACTTTCAATGCGATGTATTTACCATCAGAAGAAAATTTCAAAGCTGAACATCACCACTTTTTTTTCTTCGTTATATTTGTGTACAATTCAGAAACTTCCTTTAGCTACGCAGGAAATATGTTAGTTCTCAGGAATACAGACAACCCTAAATACTCTACGAAGGAACTTTCAAGATGACGGCTGATAAACTTGAGCAGGCGCAAACAAATTTAACCAGAGCCAATATTGAAAAGTTGTGTACATAAATTGTACACTGTTTTTAGACACACTACGTAGAGACCAATTCATGCTAAAGGATTTTAGCTAGGTTACGAGAAAAACGGGGAAACCGTTAAACAATTCGCCCGAAGTTTATAGTGCCCACGTACCTTCGGTTTATCTGTAACAGATTTGAGACCTCCGTGCAAATGGAAATTGCTCCCGTCAATCCACGTTTTCTTGCAGTCGCACCCAAAACAATTGCCACAGCTTGTCTGGCTACTTCTCTATCTCCATTGAGATATTGAACAGCCTCTCCTAGAAAAGAAAAGTTGGCGCACGCTGTATTAGAACTGAACCATTTGCGGCTTTCGCCAGATTTTTATCTTATTTCCGCCCACAAATATGCCCAGAAAAACTTTCAAAATTTTTTCAGTGTTACCTATCAAACGTTCTTCGCTCAAAGGCGATGGAAGGACCCATGAAGAATCATTATCACTTATCCTTGGTTTCGAACCGGCACAACTTCTGTGATGAGTCTTTTTGTGACTTCTTTCAGAGTGTCCACTGCCACCACTACTGGTCGCGTCGGCCATGATTCAGAGAACGTGACTACCGTCTTTTACAGTTTAGGCTTGCTGTACGAACCATATCATAGGCAAAGATAACGCAAAATCCTTGAGAAACAGCAACAAAAGAGTGTTGTCAGCATACCAGGCGCCTTCCTAGCATACAAACCATTTATCAAAATGTGTGATGCTAAGTAAAGTGAAGCTTCCAAATGAGTTGAAATCATTTGGGGTAGAGGGGTATCAACTTTTTTCATAAAGACGTTTGAGCCCGCGGTACATGCAACATGTGACATTCACACACACTCGGCAATGGCAGGTAAGGTTATTTATCTCAATACTAAATCTCTGTTTCTTTTCGAATCAACGATCAGGATATCTTAAACTTCAATCAAGAGGTTAGTTAAGAAGGGCTAGAGGAATAAATCCGGCAAATTTCCCTTGAAATTTTATTCTCGGATTCGCAAATTTGCGCGCAGTTTGGCAACGGACATATTAAAAGCTCAATTTCATGAAAACATGCCCAATTCGACAACTTTCCTGTTAACCCGTGAGAATGTTGCACTTAATATTTGTGTTATATGCAGACACTAATAGCAGTACCATAGAGACAGTACAATATATTTAATCATCGCCAGCGGAGAGACAGAGTTAGTACACAATTCAAAGTATCTTAATGTGCATGCTCAAGTATTTTTAGCTGAAACTTATTGTCAAATGCACTCTGATTTTTTATTTTGCATATTATAAGCAGGTGATCATCATTAATATGATAGCTAATAAAGACAGTATTGCTGTTTTATACGAATCATGTTGACAGACTGACAGGAGAACTTATGTCTCGATCTAAATCATCAGTTAATATTTTGGTAACCGGTCGTTTAGCCCCCAGGTCGATTAGACTGTAACCATTTAGCCCCCAACCAGATACTGTGAATTTCTTGTTCTTTTAGCCTGATTAATCACTAATCGACCTCTGGCAAACAGGCTAGGGGCTAATCCACTTGGGAACTTAATGAGTGGTAACCAATATTTTAACTATAATGTTAAAAATCTTCATGATTTATGTTGAAATCACAACTGGTAATTTTGGCTTATAAATTAAAGTGGATCAATAAAAAAACTGAGTTGTTCTTGTCAGGATAAAATGAGACAAGACATAATATGAAGACTTCTGACAGTGCTTGACATAAACTTGTATCAGGTGACATCACTATGGCCAATTTATGAAACTATGATTTCCTGTCAGGATGCAAAATATAGATTTAAGAAATGGTAGCAGACAGTTTAAAAATCCAGCTTATGGCATGGGACCCCCGTGTAGCCAATACAGTTAATTATTTTGTGTATCATTATTTCAATGATAATAATTACATTATTGCACATAAACTCAAACAGTGAGTCTAATTTAAGGCCTTAGCTTCGTTGAGGGTATGACAAACCATATCATCTCAGCTTTTACATGCCATTGTGTCAGAATGAGACCTGAGCTTCTTCTTTGTGAAAAATAATTATTGCTGTTCATCAAAATGAATTTTGTTAATATTTGATAAATATTAATTGATTGGAGAAATATTCTGCAAGACCTTTATGAGTCTAAGTGTGTGAAATTTGCATAATAAATTGGAAGTTGGCTATAATCATGTAATATTTTTTATTAAAAATACATGTACCTACCAACATATATAAAAAACGAGACTAATAAATGAGAATGCCTTTAAAATTCCCCCGTATGCTTAACCACATTTGTGGAGCATGGTATAATGGCCCATAACCCATTATGTCTAGGCCAATGAAAACTCTCATATTGCTTTGTCCAATGATCCAGTTATTAATCTGCTAGTCTGGAGAATAAAATATCTCTCAGATCTGAGATCTCCCAGTTGTATATTACCTGCAGTAGCTGTGAAATATTATTAGGAAACCCTGCCTGCCTGCCTCCCTATGAAATGAAAAATAGTTGCTGCTTATTTGAAAGACTTTTTAAAAAAAAATAAGAAGGACGTTTTCCTTTTTGGAATATCTTTTGTTTGTCTTAGAGATATTGATGTTTTTGTATCGTGCAAATAAGGAAAATGATGACGTCATAAGGTTTGCAACTAAAATCGTAAAATACTGAATAAAGAATGTCTCTGGAAATATTGAAGCAGTGTTTTTCAAACTTGGCACCAGAAATGGTTATCACAAAAGAAGCAAAATACCAATTTTATTTTGTGTTTTTATTTTATTGTTGCTTTGTTTGGAGATATTACCACTACCATGCTACGCTAAAATCTGAATGGAGTAAAGTTATGTATGTATGTGTGTATGTATGTATGTATGTATGTATGTATGTATGTATACCCCATTGAAGACTAGACTGCAAAAACCATTCCCTATTGATGACCTTGATGACCAAAATCAACACCCTATTTATTACCAAAACGGCTGAAAAACCGCTGTTTGGGACGGCACGTACCTCTACAGCCCATATAAGGGAGTACTCCTCCCCTGGGCAACATGTACGTGCTATATTAAATGTTCATCTGTTTATCACTGTGGGAATTACTTTATCAAAATATATGGGGTATTAACCAAGTGTAAGGTCAAGTTGGCTGGGTATGAGCCAAGCTCTTTTTATTATGTTAGGTGTCTATCTTTAACCAAACTCAGTCAAAATCCACAGCCAAGTGAAAAGAATAATTCTAATACTCAAGTATCTTGACCAAAACAGATTATATATGGTTACGCGAGAAACATAGTCTATTTTCTTGTGGGATGTCATCTTGCCCACTTGGGAAGCCATTAACAATGCAGGTTTTGCTTCATTATGTTTGCTCATTAAGCTGGTCGCATACTAATTACTCCCATTTTGTGTATTTAGTTTCAACATATATGGATGCTGCATTTTGGCCAAATTTTTCGTTTGTTTATTTATCATAATCTTCCTCAGTCATATTTTTAATTTTGTTTTGCAAACATATCTTTTTACTTACAAAATGTTATTATAATGTTTTCGTACATAAAACATCATGCGATATTCCACTGAATTGATACAGTAAGAGAATAGTTGAATATTTTCATTGGTTAATGGGGATCTGTTTGATGTTTCAAAGATAGCTGAACAAACTGTCAGCAAATTGTTGGCCTGTTTATCTTGTAACTGACCACCTTGTATGTTACTAGGCACGTACTGTTAATACTTGTTTTGCTTAGCTTTCTGACATTACTCATCATTTTACACTTAGCGCTCTGCAGTTAATGTTTTGGTAACATGATAACAAAATGTGGTCTGTGTGCTAAAAGTAATTACTTATGACATGTCAAGAAATGACTGACGTCAAATAATGCAAACTGTCTTTACAGACTTGCATGTTTTAAATTACTGTCAATTTGCAAATTTGATCAACCCATTTGGAAATTCAAGACATTTTGTTGTTATGAAATTGTTAGTTTTCAAAGTTGAATCATTAAGGATGCTAGATTACACAAGCTTGAATAGAATTTTGTGAACAACACGCACATATGTTATGCTGCCTTTGCAATGACATCTGCAAATGGTTAGATATTCTAGTCTTCTCGGATAAGGACGATAAACCGTAGGCC